>Ga0123357_10011188_pt1 | contig 11484 bp, 8 predicted proteins | sample TergutEmb28metaG_FD_89873 | JGI IMG/M metagenome (GOLD analysis project Ga0123357, IMG submission 89873) | Embiratermes neotenicus P4 segment gut microbial communities from Petit-Saut dam, French Guiana - Emb289 P4 | ecosystem: Host-associated > Arthropoda: Insects > Digestive system > Gut ...
ATATCAGAACACGCCAGAAGGAAGTAGGAGTGTAGGAAGACCAAGGTTAAGGTGGATGGACGACGTGAGGGAGGACCTGAGGAGGATGGGTGTCACATACTGGAGGATACGTGCGCACAGAAGAGATGACTGGAAGATGGTCGTGAAGGAGGCCAAGGTCCTACAAGGACTGTAGAGCCATGGAGTAGTAGCACATACATCTCCGCTCCTGCAATTGTCTCATGGCGTCGTACTTAATTGAACACAAGGACGTCGTCTTTACCACTAATTAATGTGTGTAAACAGAGTTCGACAACTGGGGTAGGATTTGGGGAAGTACACTAAAGAGGGAAGCATAGACACTAGAAGTACGCGTGGGCAGCGTCGGTCAATCGGACATCTTTCCATGCCTTCAGTGTGGTTACGCACAATCATGACCTTGTACATCACCTCTCTGGATCAGACTACACCCAGACACTGCACCCGGACAGGCGGTTGTGACAGATGCTACGGTGATGGTCCCCGAACATATCATCTGCCACATTCATCTTCATGCCTGGAATAATCGTCCATAAATGATTACTGTGAACACGTTGACAGTTTGCGATGAATGTGTACGTCTGTCTAAATTAATGATGCAATATTGGAGAACTTTATCGTATAATCTACCTTCCTACCGTCTCACAACGAGATAATGGCTTTGGTCACAGGGTGCCTCTAATTTTCCATACCTATCACTGAAAGAGTCAGTACTAGTTTCACGTTACATCGGAACAATTTACATCGCTCTAACGTTAATAAATTCTGGCGACCAAAAATTACCCGGACTGGGATTAATGTTGTTTTCGCTGAAGCTGGTGGAATTTTCAAAGACCAGACTCAAATATTTTAATCCATTCTTAAAAGAACAAATGTTTCGCATTACCTTCTTTCAGTCTACGTTGCGATTTTCAGGCAGGTAGCCCCAAAGTTAATTTCGAAACCTCTATAATCCACGATTTTTTTCTTTAACCAACTCCCACGCTTCTTCATTTTTATATTTTTCCCCTTCAGTTTCTTGTCCTATTCCTTTTTAAACTTGTTTACCTACTCTTCCGTAGGTATCAATCTTACTTCCTATTTGGGAGGTCCCGAGTTCACATCTTGGCCAGGAGACCGGCTGTTCTGCCCGGTGTTGTCGTAGTCTTTCTCAGGCTCTCCGGCAAGTCTCTAAATAGCACTGGAAGTTACACCAAAACCGGTTACTTTAATATATGTTAACAGTGTCGTTAAATAAACCATAAGAAAATAAATAGCCTCTCCTTCCTCCTCTTCATATCTTGTTCTTCGTATCACTGCTTTCTTTCTCCTTTTCATCTCTTCGTGCGCATGATTAGTACTACTTTTCCCTCTCCTTATTCTTTTATTTCGTTATCTTTTCAATCTCATTTTCTTCTCATTCTTTTACACATCTTCCGCCATGTAATCACTTTACCTTTCTCCTTTTTGTTCTACTTTATCCTTCCATCTTCCTAAACAGACGACGACGCGGTCAAGAACCATTTGAATCGTAACATATGGTGTCCCAGACGAAATTCCAGCCGGACAGCTCCCGAATCAAGAGCTTTGCTGGTGCAGGCAGATTGTTGGGTAAGAAACAAATAATATTAACGTTTCACTTCGAAATGTTATAAAGAACTTTATCAATTGATATAACACCATGAAACAAGCGCCCACACTTCTTTGTGCTGTGTCACGCATTTTAAACAGTTTGTGCCACAGGACCTCGTCTACTCTGCCGTCACAGCGCCGTATCAGCTGGTGAAGACAGAAGCAGCATGTGATGCTACAAGAAAAATGCTTGTCCTGCCGGACTGTAACGAACACTTCTTCTGATCAGATTATGAAAGCAGTATAATTTATGTAACCTGGAGCATAAGGAGTGGGCAATGGGTGTAAGAAAGAAAAAAGCACCTGGATTTACTGAAAATTCACGACAACGCATATGCAGCCCCTTATGTTTCTTCTAACCTTAAACCTGCTGAAACACGGTTTATATGGACCATATGTCAATATTCAGTTTACATCTCACTGAAAACGTTTAACATCTCAATTACAAAGACCACCTGGTTAATGCTGTTCAGGAAATAATCGCCGTTCAATAAGAGAATCTTACTTACTTACTTGCTCCATAGTGCAGAGTCCTTCTTGAAAAGCTAACTGGTTTGCAGCTAGTCAAGAAATTCCCCGCATTTCACGGAACCCGAAGGTTCATTACCGCACTCACAAGCGTCCGCCACATGTCTCTATCCTGGGACAGCCCAATCCAGTCCATATACCCACATCCCACCTCCTGGAGATCCGTTCTAATATTATCCACCCATCTACGCCTAGGTCTCCCCAGTGGTCTCCTTCCCTCCGGTTTCCCCAGCAAGACCCTATACACCCCCCTCTCCTCACCCATACGCGCCACATGCCGAACCCATCTCATTCTTCTCGATTTTATCACCCGCACAATATTGCGTGAGGAGTACAAATCATTTAGCTCCTCGTTATGCAATCATACAAAACACACAAATACTCTCTGTGGACAACGCGCCAAGATTTATTAACATTAAAGCAAATGACACACGCAGACACCACCTACTGTAATTAAACAATATTTGTTTTGCCCACACAGCGTATTGACGAATGTGTTCTGTAGTGTTCTGACATAAAGCATTGGCCCACCCAGCTTCATGTTCAAAGGGTACCGTGAAGTCAAGTTGACCTCTCACCTCCCTCTAATTCCAAGGTTCAAGAATGAGTGCAGTTTCACTTTTAGTCCCCACGAATGGCGTCACTGCTTGCACATGAAAGATTTTTCTTACTGTACTTAGTATCCCTAAACAGCACTGATGTAAATGTTCATACAGTAGAAGCAGCACATTTGCTTGGAGATAGAAATTAAATTTATGATTATCATGTAGCGAGTAATAGAAATTAAAAAAAGGCAATTTATTCAGGGAAACCCCTCGAATAGTCTATAGTTCGTCCCTACACGTTTTGGCTCCAATGAACCATTATCAGTTATACAAATAATTACAAAAGATGTGCAAAAGGATAAGAGCTGCGTGTATAAACAAAACACTTACGCATTCGAAGATGTAAAAATATAAAGAGTGAATATGTAAATTGTTACTAATTACTATGTACTGTGATACTAACAAGGTAAAAACATCCTGCGTCAGAAACGGGTGTTTCTTCTTATTTATCGACATGCAATACCGAAAACAGTATTACCGTAACTAACAACTAAGTACGTGGAACATCAGAAATTGGACACCCCTTTTCAACAAAAATTTCCTTTAAAATATCAACCTCCTTAGCAGGGGGTCGTTTGGTTCTTCAATTAGGAGAAGATGGTAAATGATTCCCAGTCTCTGGTTTTTTGAGCTCATTACAGGTGTGGGTCACCCAAGTGAGAAGTGTTGAGCTGGAAGTTAAGTTGCGAAAGGTGAAAGGTTACATATGCAGCAAAATCATCCTAATCATCGATCTGACTTGGTGTAATTATTTCTTATTAAGTAGCCTCTGTAATTCGTTCCACGTTTCCTCACTCTTAATGCACCTATATCGATCTTCGTCTAGTTTCAAATTAGCGCAGACCTGAGGATACAGTCCTGTCACATTAACAACTGACCACAAAACCTCAACACCTAAATCTAGAGATCAAAACATTTAGGAAACTTTTACCTGTTTGTATCTACCATGAGACTGTATAAAACAGAAGAAGAAGAAGGAAACAAATAAGTCAGAAAGAAAGAAGGGAAGAAAAGATATAACTCGTGAGATTACTGCGATTATTGGACAGAACACACACTGCTATTCTTTTAGCGGTTCGTAGGCAGTGCTGACTTGTTCTTTAGTATGTAAACATACGTCAGGAACAATTTAGAGAAAGGTGAAGCGAAGAACCAACTTGAGCGATTATTGTATTGTTACTGAAGTTTGATACTATCATTGAGAGGCCTACATTAGGACCGAATGGTAATAATAAGTTTCGGGTTACATCATCGGAGTGTTTGAGAGACTGGAAGAGGAACATGTGAAATTCGGATATGAACTCAACATTTTTTTTTAGGACGAGATAAGCTGGCCGATCGCAGAAGTGTCAAGAAGGCAAACCTCATTGCTATTTCCTATATGAAATTTATTTTAAATGTGTACTGTTTTTACAGATTCTTTCGCGTCTGCTCCTCTAACCGTTTGCATAAAATTAAAATAATATTTAGATGGATTATGGGTATCGTGAGTTGTTGTTTTATTTAATCGCAAAATATGGAGTACTTTTCTTTTGCCGATTTCCATTTCTTCAGGTTCTCGATTTGGACAAGACTGGCGAATTTGTCCACTCGATGCCTGCAACGAGATTATCATAATTCTCTTTAAATATTTGTGTGTGTGTGTGTGTCCGTGTTTGAGTGTGACTGACTGAGTGAACGAATGTAGGAGGAAAGGTGTGCTACTTAACATTAGTAATCACTGCTGCAGCCTACGCTTTTATGGTTAATATTAGCTCGTATTTTGGTATTCCAATTTGCATTAACCTAACTCCAACAGACTGGAAATTTTTTTATACCGAGAGGATAAACTGCAAGTACGGTGAATGTCACTGATAATATCTTAATTCTTAAAATAAGCGGTTTTCACTGCCCACAGAGTGTGGACATAATGTCCTCGCACGGAGCATTATATCGGTTTTTATTCATAGCATTCCTGTGTTAGTGTAGGATTACTTTCGGCATTATTTTTGAAACTGTTTACTCTCAGAACTTGGTCTGAAATATCTGTAATGTATACATATGCATCTTCGCAGCAAATCCCCAGGCTTGTGAGTCATATGTCAACATGGACCAGATAATGGAAATATAGATAGTTAAATGCAAACCAGTATCGCTGTGGAGGAACTGTGTAGCACATAACAACAAGCCAATGTACAGTTTTCTTCATGCAAAAGGCAGGAAATTTAAGTCAGTTTTGAATCGAGTGTCACTCCAGTGTATTTAATCCACTAAAAATCCGCATAACATTTCTTTTCTCGATGACAAGTGGGACAGTAATGAGGTAACCCTCTCGAAAATGCCATGATATAAGTTTGGTGCATTAACCCTTTAAAGATGAAACGTATCTGTGTTAAGGACTCAGTCCGTACCGCGCTCTAAACACTCCCCACCTCAGTTATAAAAACCAAGCTGCTAACGTCATACAAGGCAAAAGTTGCTGTTTGTTCTCAGAACACATAAATGGAACGTAATCACCATGTAGAATATGTAAATGTTAAAACTGGTGGTACATAAAGTTCCTGGCAGGCTTTGAAAGGTTATTTTTTCCTGGAACCTGGAACCAGACTTCTCTGATTATGTATTTTTGCGCTTATGTACACAGCTACACTAACTGTTCACACACTGACATCTGGACCGTCAGGATAAACTGATGTTGTTGTATGCTTTCTTCTGGGTAATTCCCCGGCGTCTGAATTTTATATGCCAACGTTTCGGAACACTCTGTTCCATCTTCACAGGCAGGTACACCTATACATCGGCATATAATATTCAGACGCCGGGGAATTACCCAGAAGAAAGCATTCAGAACATGGCGAAAGTTTGAAATCAAGTAACCTGAGGTTGCTGTGTTACTCTTACTTTCAATGCAAGGAACATTACTAACACACATCATGCATGTTTGAAAAAAAATTGAGTGCTTCTTAGCAAATGGTAGATTTCGGATAGAATGTTGAACATATTTTGAATATATTTCATTAATAAGTTCTGCAATTGGCACTGCGGTCTACACCTTATCAAAGGCTCTTTCTTTTCCCAGTAATGATGTAACAGCAGCTTTAGTAATGAAACCATGTGTAATGTGTTCGATATTCATCAACACATCACTCGCTAAATATCTGTTTTTTAATAAATTCGATTTTCCGAATTTGGATACTGAATCTTTTCAAAACAACTGTCGTAGTTTACCAAAATAATTTACATCTTAATCTATAACTTGAGTAAAGGGACATGATATTTACTTGGTGTTGGGAGCATAATAACTTCAGCCATTTACTTGAGGTACGGAAGGAATTTAGTGCCAATTATTTACACATTTACTTTAAAATAAATTGAATGACTCTTTGCAGCTGATATTTATGTATCATGTTATGATTCATATGAGGCCCCTCTGTGTTTTGGGGTTTGAACTGGCAGAGAAGCTCTTCAGTTTTGGAGGATGGACCTCACCACATCCAGCAAAACTTGTTACAGACAGAAATATTACATGCATTCATGTTGAAATGTAAACACAAATACGGCCACTAGAACTTACATCCGCAGACCTGATTAGGTGAACTTTTGACAATGTAGTAGTCATAGCGTCAAAATGTGTCTGTATGAATTGTTACAAAATTGCACTTCCTACAAGAATTGTTATTTACATCACAGAATTAACGTTAGAATTGTTTGTGAACATTTTCTTCAAGAGTATCTACAAATACGAATTTCATTTTTTAATACTATTCTTGCACCATTCTTGAAAAGCAGAATTTTATAACTTATGTTTGTCAAGTTTTTGATAATTCGTCTACTATATTTAATATTGATGAAAGTCTTTTCTCTCTTAATGTGTTGTTGTAAGGAAGAGTTATGCCATGGGGTCTCTGACATTTTGTACAAAGTATGAAGAATGAGAACAAAGTGGGCTGTGCAATTTGCATGGAATTAAAGTATTCCATTTCAGCTCTGTGGAGCATTCAAATGATTTAATTCAGAACATTAGTATGATCTCTCTGCACAGTTCTCTTCTAAGCACTGTGTACTGAGATTAACATGTAACTGTAATAAGTTCCAATAGATCTTAACTGCAGACACACACAAACTCTTGTATCACTCTGCGTGCTTGTGATGGACCCCATATAATTAACAGCACAGACTGGGGTCGGATGTGGAGAGACTGCCTGAAGTGCATTACTGAGAACAGCAAAATATTATGTATCCTGAAATGCGGAGTTGCCGCAGGGAAATTAGTGGCATGTGATGCAGCACATATTGCCAAGTCCCATTTATAATAGTGATTTAGTTTTGCCTGTCCGGTTGTCAATCTTGCACCAATACACACCCAACATGCTGCTTCATCTCACTCAATAATACTGCCAATCTCAGAGATTTACACAACACTAAGAATTTCTACAAAGCACAGCACACTGTGGGCAATGCTGGACACCTCTGTGACGCCGAAGTTTCCAAAACCAGCCAAAATTTGAAACTGTAAGCTTCCAAACACAAGTGCAGAGCACTACCACTACACTAATCTGCTTGATATGCTTCGTATCAATCATAAAATTCCTGATCTGCCACCTCTCTTCTCTATTTTTCTTCCTCGGCACATTGTTTTATGTCATTTGCAATATGCCTTCATTTCTCAGAAGAATATAGCCCTGCAGCCAAAGAACACAATCTGACGCGTCCATTAACTGTGGGAATAAAGCAAATGGGAACTTAAATATACTTACCGAATGTGCATTAAATTATTTGAAAAATTTTCCATATTTTTATACTTTACATATCAGTATTTATTTTATTATTTATCTATAAATTGTCCACATTAATTTCTTTCCTTGCAAAATACATAATTAATACACAAACCTCTGAAATACATTCAGTGATCTGTGCCAAGTAGAACTCAGAATTTTCTTTGTTCAGTGCCCTGTCCATCACATTACCACGTTGCAATACTATGAAGTGAACTGCATATTTGGTTAGGTCTATGCACTCATGATTAACTTAGTTTTAACTGAAAGAAATGTGAGTGGAATACCATAGACAAATTCAAATTTATGGCAATGACTTGCCAAATGCATTTCTTCGTGATTTAACTTGCTGGTATTTATATGCATTGATCATACTGTATATACTAAGTCATTTTTACAAAAATTACTATCTTGCGCAGAATCCAATCAAAGAAATGAATTAGTTGCCTCCATACTCCTTTAAATACTGATCATACAAAAAATCTTTAAAATTATATATATTTTTTTTTTTACTTTAATTAAACGTATATATTATACCACACATTAGTTTTGCATGACAAAGATTCTTAATAAACTCATGAAGTACAACATGTTCTCCATGCAATGTAAGAGACTGGAATGTCCGGCACAAACAAGAATTAAATTCTTCCATCAGCCTTTTGCAGATATTCCCTAAAAAAATTATCAGAATTCCCTCGAATCGCATCAAATGCATATACCAACCAGGATATTTTGTATAGCAAAGGTGAAGGTGGGGGTGAAGTTCTCTCTGCAACATGCCATGCAACACAGAGGCAGAGAAGAAATGTAGCACTACTGAATTCTAGCCTCAGTGTTAGGAGGGGGTGGGTGGCCAACACCATTCCCCTGCCCCTTTACCTTCAGGAAGAGCCCCAATACCTATTTTAGAGACCCTTGCTCCACCATGATTCGAACCCCAGACTATCCAGCCTGTAGCAAGTCCCTACACCAGCTATGTTATCCTGGCATTTTATGAAGTAACTTAAAGTAACGTATAAGAGCATAATATAAGACGTAACATAATCCTGCTTTCTAATCACAGCCAACTTCTTTTCCAAAAAAACTTCCAACAGATCTACCATGACATTAACAATGAGACTTAGTTACAATTACAGGTACTGTCAATAAAGGTGCATCATATTAAGTTATACAGGTTAGGATTTGTGGGCTTACACATAGCATAACAGTTCTCAAGTGTTCATTCTTTTGTGTAATTACATTTGTCAACAAACAACAACTGTGGAAAAAGTGTATTTTATAAAGTAAGTACCCCATTCCTGTCTGCAGGACTTCGCATAAAAACCTACATGCATTTCTACTTGTATCTTTATTGTAACTTTCTAAATATTCTTTTCAGAGCAAAAGGTTGTTTGTGCTCTTTTTATACAAATTCAAATTGTTCAATACATTTTAATAAAACGCTTTATGTAAAATTTACCAGAATCCCATTCTGTGGTTCTCTTATTGTTGCATGTAGATAGTTCAACAAAGACCAGTGAGAAAGTTAATATAAGCATTTCGTAACATTTTTTTTGTGAAGTCTCATAAAGATGCAAAATCAATAAATGGCGCTTGTAATTAACAATGAGAGGTTCTGTGGTTTGACAAGAAAGGTATGTGTGGATGTTATAATTCTCTAAATATTGTTATTAGGAGGTGTAAAAGGACAATTGTAGTGGATTGCCCCGACAAGACATAGGGATGGAATGTGGACTTTGGTTCCTGTGTTCTGGCTGTTCTTTAATTATGTTAAGGTTGTACAGAATTGTACAAAATGCTGAAGACATTCCATATGCTATATCTACATGTATGTCTTTGGTCTGTTGTTATTCCTATGGTGGGCCTAACATAGGGCACATAATGTAGTAAAAACTGAATCCTAAGGCACAACAACCATGGCTCTTCATGTGATGTGCAAGCACTTCAGCAAGGATTTTGAACGCAATGTGAATCCTTATGCTCAGTCCTGTTTCAAGTTACATAGTATAAAAAGGTAAAGATAACATTTGCCCTAGAACAGGTCATGAAAGCCCAGACGGGGAGCAGAGGTATAGTTCTACACTTTCTTTAACCTCGGCACTAGATGGGAGGTGGGTGGTCAATGCCACATCCTGGCACATCCCCAGGAAAAAGACCTGTTACCCATTGTACAGAAGGCTGGGTGGGCCCCAAGGCCAGTCTGGATGGGTGAGGAAAATCTTGCCCCCACCAAGATTAATTACCCATTGTACTTTACCTTAATTCTGGGAACTATTTCTTTTCAAAAATATGACATCTATATTAATAAAAATCGAACTAGATGCAACAGTATGCAGATATTTATTTACTGCAACGTCACTCTACATGTTTCAGGTGTCACAGCACCCATCATCAGGAGTACTAAAAATTGTAACAGCAGCCTCCAGTACAGGTCATAATCTCGGTACAGCTACTTCCCTCCAATGTGGCCTGATCGGGCCCGAAGAGCCATGTTGGAGGGAAGTAGCAGTACTGAAATTATGACCTGTACTGGAGGCTGCTGTTACAGTTTTTAGTACTCCTGATGATGGGTGCTGTGACACCCAAAACAAGTAGAGTTTCTTTGCAGTAAATAAATATCTGCATACTGTTGCATCTAGTTGGATTTTTATTAACATTGAATTACGATGCACGGAACCATAAGCTTAAAATATGACATCTATACTCTAATGTTGGCAAGGAATATAATCATACCCTGGAAAAATCTGCTTAATCTTCATGTAAAATAGCATTTTCATTATTACGTTTTTCATCACACCTTCCTTACTTCCCAGTAAATTCCTAACTGAATCTCTACAATGTTGTTTAATTTGTGACCAGTCTGAAATGCTGTGGAATATCCAGAAACGATGACTTTCACACTATATTTATGACCTTCACATAATTTACCACGTAATGTATGTTCTTTACAAGTTTACAGAGTTCCAACTGAATAGGAAATTCGCTGCTTTGAGGGCTTCTGGGTTACGTCACTGTGTAATATCACAGGTCTTTACTGACATTTTGGAGGAATGTGCAACTTCACTCTTCATGCCCTGCTGTCATGTTCTTCATGTCAAGACTTAAGTGTGATATCAAGATGCCTTTCTGAAGCACTAGCATTACAGGGAGGACTAAGATTATGTATGAAGCACCATGAAATGCGTGTTGTTGGAAACATAATATAACATATTTCAACATTAGCCACGAACTCTTCTTTTTGTAATATTACAAAGTTTGGGAATGGCACCTTCACTTCCATGGCACGGATTCCAGTTGCCACTGCTGGCTTACATGCTGCGTGCAAGCCTGTAGAACTAGGGACCCATCCGCACTATTGGATGTTGGTAGAGACAGACACATTCCGCTTGAAATGTGGTGCATGGTGAATGTCTGAAACAGAACACAGTCACTGCTTTGGATTCATCCGTTGGCTTTGAAAAATAAATCCCTTTCACCTGTTGGAAATAAAGTACTAAAAGCTCCAGAAAATTCAATACAAACTTTCTGAGCCCAAAGCAACAAAATCACTGACAGAAACCAACAATTTAAAACTGACAATACCACCAAAGCCTGCCACATGACACAGTCCTGAAATACCTCCACACACCTTCCATCCTCATGACTTACATCTCTATGATTCATGCTACTAATTAACTAATTTTCTGACAACAGAACCCAAAGATTCAGTCCTGCTAATATCAAGGCCCACCAATTAGTATGGTCTTTAGTTCCTCCTACTTCCCATCCTCAAGGTGTTTTCTTAGGATTTATTTACTAATCAACCAATTCCCCATCTTGTGACTACTACAAAGTTCCCCCCCCCCCCCCCCCCCCCCCCGGGAATAAGAATCAACCCTATTTTTTTTTTTTTTTTTTTTTTACTTTTCACCAAAAAAGGGGAGTTTGAACAAAACACAACAAAAAAACCCCCCCCCCCACCACCCAAC
>Ga0123357_10011189_pt1 | contig 11484 bp, 5 predicted proteins | sample TergutEmb28metaG_FD_89873 | JGI IMG/M metagenome (GOLD analysis project Ga0123357, IMG submission 89873) | Embiratermes neotenicus P4 segment gut microbial communities from Petit-Saut dam, French Guiana - Emb289 P4 | ecosystem: Host-associated > Arthropoda: Insects > Digestive system > Gut ...
CAGGAGCAGTGTCCATAACAGGGAGCGCCAGGAGCAGTGGCCATATCAGGGAGGGCCAGGAGCAGTGTCCATAACAGGGAGGGGCAGGAGCAGTGTCCATAAGAGGGAGGGCCAGGAGCAATGTCCATAACAGGGAGGGCCAGGAGCAGTGTCGATAACAGGGAGGGGCAGGAGCAGTGTCCATAACAGGGAGCGCTAGGAGCAGTGTCCATAATAGGGAAGGCCAGGAGCAGTGTGCATAACAGGGAGGGCCAGGAGCAGTGTCCATAACAGGGAGGGCCAAGAGCAGTGTTCATAACAGGGAGGGCCAGGAGCAGTGTCCATAACAGGAAGCGCCAGGGACATTGTCCATAACAGGGAGGGCCAGTAGCAGTGTCCATAACAGGGAGCGTCAGTAGCAATGTCCATAACAGGGAGGGCCAGGAGCAGTGTCCATAACAGGGAGGGGCAGGAGCAGTGTTGATAACAGGGAGGGCAGGAGCAGTGTCCATAACAGGGAGCGCCAGGAGCAGTGTCCATAACAGGGAGGGCACGAGCAGTGTCCATAACCAGGAGGGCACGAGCAGTGTCCATAACAGGGAGGGCCAGGAGCAGTGTCCATATCAGGGAGGGCCAGGAGTAGTGTCCATAACAGGGAGGGCCAGGAGCAGTGTCCATAACAGGGAGGGCCAGAAGCAATGTCCATACCAGGGAGGGCACGAGCAGTGTCCATAACCAAATGTGAGTAAAAACTGAAAGAACTTTTCTATCCCATGCTGCCCGATTTCGGAAAGAGCATTTAAATTGGCAGATTCCGAGGCTTCGTCCGTTTGCCCTTCTGGTAACGCCAATATAAATATCAAAATGAGCATGGAGCATTATTAGAATTACACTAACATTGGAAAACTGAGGTACTTGGAGAAAAACCCGTCCCAGTGCCACTCTGTCCACCACATATCTCAGTGGACTGTATAAGTAAGTAAATTAATAAATATATTTATTGAACCGTACTTAATTCTTCACAATATCCCAGATCAGTCCATGTGAGATTTGTGGTGGACAGAGTGGCACTGGGACGGGTTCTTCTCCAAGTACCTCAGTTTTCCCGTGTTAGTATCATTCTATTAATGCTCCATACTCATTTTGATCATATATATATATATATGTTCAATTGGTACCTCACAGAGAAAACAGTGTTCTTCCATGTTATAAAGCAATAGGTGAATGTTGTATATAAATATTCAGTCCGAACCGCACAGAGAACACATGGTGCTTACATTCGAAATAACAGTAGGTGAATATCACACACACACAAACAGTGTATAGCTAAAACGCAGACATTTTAATGTTAAAGCTGGTGGTACATGTAGTTACCAGAAGGCTTTGAAGGGTAAAACATGTCGATGACGCTTAAAGAGACCACTGCACTTGCGGCCTCAATAACAACACACACAAAACTAACCGTACTGCATGCACCTCGGTTGCCATGACAGGCAGTTAGGATGCATTTCTGGAGCACCTGGCTGTCGTGACGGAGTGTACAGCCTAACGATATTACGTGTACCTTGCACCGTGTGGAAGGCCTCGATGTGCGATCCTACACCAGTCTGGTTTACATGCAGACTTGCAAGCGACGGATATAAACATCTCAATGTGCTACTTAATAAAGCTACAAAAGGACTTAAAGTTTTGATTCCAAGCAGAGGCTGGATCATTCTTTTCCCATCATGTCCCACTTCCTATGAGGCCCACCCAGACTATTACGCAACGGGTACCAAGAGGATGCAGTGGAAGGACAATGACAGCTTCACACCTCCATTCAGGACTGAGGTTTTTATTATGTGGAGCTTTACCTCCATGCTTGCTATATGTCTTGATTGCAAGGTACATGCCAGCTGTATAGATAAGACTGTTCTGTAGCACAGTTGAAATTATTTACGTCTGTTCGTATGACGAAACAAGGATGTATTACGTAAAGGTGATGTACGTGTTGAACCTGACAGCGCGCACTGCTGCACACGGCTCGAGTCGCGTCACCGCGGTTTGCAGCCGGCGTGACATGCACACTGCTCCTGGAGCTACAGATTAAAAGCAGGCGCGCGAGGAGTAGAGCCACACCGAACTCGACAGCAGCAAGCTTCTTCAAAATGCCAGACCCGTGTTGTGGAAGCGGCAAAGGTAAGTACTGTAATACATATAGTGTTGACACAAGTGTAATAATACCTGAATATATGCAGTTAGTGCATTGTTTTTGTGATGTCGGGATAAGGTTGAGCGTCAACAGTAGAGCCGCGTAGGGAAACAGCTTGCAGGGGCAAATGTAGAAGACCGTGAATTAGTGGTTGCTGCAAAGCTAAAACTGCTGCTGTTCCGTATTTACTGACGGTACGAAATACTAGTGAATTCGTTGGGTGGTCATATTTTTGTATTAGATTTACTTCTTCAAAGAGTACAGGTTTTTTTACTATCGAGCACGCAAATGGCGTGATACCAATCTTTGGTATGCGTTTTTCGCGAGTCGTAAAGCAGGGGTGCCAACACACAGAAACGGAACTGAATCGATAGATATGTCTGTATGTGCAAAAATTCGCACGATGAGGGTTTTATTTGTTTTGGATGCGTATAAAAGAAGGTTAGGACATGTATTTATGTGTATTGAAATCAAGCTGTCCACAACACTTGTTAGAGATCGACTTGCCAATCGCGTTTCAGGTTATATGCGTTGGCTGCCATGGATGAAACCGTGACGTCACGTATAGTTGAACGCCGTCTGTTCGTAACGATTTCCGTTAACAGAACAGCAGGGCACAGGTTACGTTTGTGTAATCAGTGTATTTGCATTTTAACGATAAAATAATGATCCGATCACACTGCTGGCCGAGCAGGCTACCATACAGCAGCAGTACGAAAAGCAAAGGGACCAACGAACCCGTTGCAACAATATTTTTTACACCTATACCGCACGCAGGTCGGACGAATTTGAACGTGTTCGCGCGCACCAACCCTTGCGCAGATACGCGCTTTGTTTATATAAAAATGTTTTCAAACGCGGAGAAATAAACAGGCGCAAACAATAAAACTTCAGAAATTAGGCGTAAAAACTGGGCAGCGCGTCACCGGTTTGTTATGAATAACCAAAGGTATCGGAACTGTTTTATTTGAAAACGAAGTTTCTTTAATGACGCGTATAAAAAGTGGCCATGTACCTCACTTGTGCGACAGCGCCCAAACATCCTAGCGACGATATCGCTTTCAGGAATCATCTGCGAATGGTTCGAAGACTTGGGGGTGTAATGTATGCCTGTGTTAGACCTTAGTTCCGTTTCGAAAAGGGCGGAAAGGGTTTGGGGAACCAAGACGCAGACGTCAGTAGACCAAGTGCGAACTTCATGCAGGGGGGCAAGGATAGGGCGGGATGGGGGATAAGTTATGAACTGCAAATTTCATAAACGACGGAACTTCTTTTGCAACTTTAACGACTGCTAGCTTCTAAAGGACTCCCGATTAAGTCATTTACACTAGTTGGTAGGTATTTTGCAGTTACTGCAGTTTATAAAATTATTAGGACTGAGAATTATAATGGAGTAAGCAATACTTCAGCCGATCCCAACGGCCGCGCGGTCGAAGGCCTGGGTCTGTGGCCGCTTGTTAGCTGGGATTGCGGGTTCGAATCCCGCCGGGGGCATGGATGTGAGTTGTATATTGTCAGGTAGGGGTCTCTGTGTCGGGTTGTTCACTCGTCCAGAGGAGTCCTACCGAGTGTGGTGTGTCTGAGTGTGACCGTGAAGCCTCGATAATGAGGAGGCCTTGGTCCACTGGGGTTGTTGCGCCTCGGTAAAATAAAAATTGCAATGTATAGATCAGAGAATATAGGCTTTTGTATGTACTGATGTGCATTATGCAGGAGCAGATAGGTGCCTGTTCTTCGCCCTGTATACTGACCTGTACGTTCTCAGTAAACCTTTTAAATATAGCCCAAACTTGAAAGGTGAAATAACACAGGCCACTTAATTCAAGTTTACTCACGTAATTAAAAACAGGCTGTGTATGGGGATTCAGATAACATTGGAGAACTACCGCAGTACCCACACATCGCCGTAACAGGCGTGACTAGCGTACATACTGACTGCAGTAGGGGTAGAATTTGGGGGTATTGGTAGAGTCCTAGAATTTCCCAAAATTCTAGGACCCACCGTACAAAAATTTTGTCGCCCGGGATTTGTGTACCCGTGGGCTAGAGCTCGATTTTCATGCCATAGGGTGTTTGCCCTCAGGGTCGAGGTATGAAGCAGGGAACAGAAAGATTGCATGTTGATATATATTAGGTTGAACACTACTGTGCTCGGACAAACAGTAAAAACCCAAAGCAAGCACAAATTTCGTACTGTTCGTGCAGCTGTAGGGTGGGGATTATTTAAGGATTTTAAATGACGGCGATGTTACTGTCTTGTTCAGCATTGGTCATTGCAAAATATGGCCACCTGACGTAATGGTCACCACCGTGAGAAAAAAATCCGGCCGGCGCTGTTGGGCCGTCTGACGTATTGAGGTTTACTGATTTTGTAACACGGGACGACATATTCGCAGAGTATAACCAACAAGATGCAACATTTCACAATTTATTTCTATAAGACGCACTACATGTTTCAGACGGCTTTTCCGTCCATTATCAGGAGCTCAAAACTGCACATACAGCGTCAGGTATTGGTCTGACCAATACCTGACGCTGTATGTGCAGTTTTGAGCTCCTGATGATGGACGGAAACCCCGTCTGAAACATGTAGAACGTCTTACAGAAATAAAACTGTGAAACGTTGCATCTTGTTGGTTGTACGCTGCGAATAGATTAGCGATGCACGGACATGGGAATGTTAAACATAAGACATTTATTCCATAAATCGTGCATTGTGGCTACAACTGAGTATCTTGTTTGTTATGTTCCATAGGAGGCCAGGGAGATTCCGGCTGCAAGTGTGGCAGCAATTGCACGTGTACGAACTGCCCGTGCGGTAAGGGTGGCAGCACTACCAAGGGCAAGTAGCGGAAGTGAGCTCCCATATCGGTAAGCATGCCAAGTATGCAAAACCATATGCGTCACTGTGTCGCTGGTAACAGCAATGGCAGGCGGAACCACAGCCGCGCCGTTGGCTCTAGTAATGTTCGCGGACATATTGGGGCGGCTTCCTAGCCACTTCACTCAGTACCGAGACCACACTTTATCTGACAGTTATCGTATGTGTGACTGCATGTATTTGGGAATCAAATCAAATAGGAAGGGATACGCGGGCGTAGAAATTTGAAATGTTCCAGTGGTATCAGTGAAAGAATGTCGCGTGAACACTCCAGTTAACTGCATGGCGCAGGGCCTGCTTGCGGTGCCACATAATTGCTGTGCTAATCAACCGATCCATAAATCTGCACGTAACCAAAAGTTCTACTTAAAATATTCCCAGCAACCCCCACACGTACGTTTCGTCTTTCAAATTAATCCATTTCACGCGCCCGACCCATTTATTTTCGATCCATTTTAATATTATCCTCTAGTCTACACGTATGTCTTCCAGCTGGTCTATTTCTTCCAGGTTTTGTGGCCAGAACGCCATTGTTGTAACTTGTTTGGTACAGATTTCACTGTTATAATGTGCAATTTGAACCTTACTCTGTAGAGAGGTCAGACAAGCCCTATTTAGCTTTATTATTGATCACAGATTCCTAAGAGATAAGCACCAAACCACACCAACCAAGGTTGTGTCAAACATTGAATGTTCATGTATTAATACATATCATTAAACCTTTTAAAGCATAGTGGCAATTACAGAAGCCATCTGTTTTAATGTTAAGAAGCGTGGCATTTTTAAGTCACACAGTGTGTTTAAGTTTTGTACGACCCTCGCAATAAACAGGTACTTATGTAAATATAACTAATCACTTGGTGTTTGTAATGGGGTAGGCTTTGTGTTCTCTGTGAGGTTGGAACCGAACCGGAGGCATCATAACGATCAGAGGGAATTTTATGGACTGTCACTGAACAATATGAATTGTCTCTACCATCGAAATATTTATGTATTTAATTTGTGACGAGAGAATAGAAATGTTTGATGTTCTGATAAACAGGAAAATTTAATTGAAGATTTTGCTTTTTATGGGTGTGAAACTTAGTCTTTCTTCCAGTTTCTTTTGAAATTAGCAGTATGATATATATATTTCAGCCTGTGTATTGCGTGTGGAAGAAAGAATATTTTTGTAATTTGTTCCTTTTTGGGTAATTCCCCGGCGTCTGAGTTCTAATTGCCGACGTTTCGGAACTCACTATCGGTTCCATGTTCATAGGCATTCGTTCACCTGCCTATGAACATGGAACCGATAGTGAGTTCCGAAACGTCGGCAATTAGAACTCAGACGCCGGGGAATTACCCAAAAAGGAACAAATTACATTTAGAACACGGCGAAAGCTTAAAAACAAGAAAGAATATTTTTATTTGCATTATTTTTTCTTTTATTCCAGGAAACAGCATTCCTTTACACAGAAGAATGTGACACAGAAGGCTGGAATTTCATACAATTACAAAGATCATGTTTTTTACTTAATGTCTGTTCTGTTTAGAGTTGTTTTCTTTGCATAACACAACAACAGTACCCTTCCTACGCTTTGTGACCAATCAAAAGTTTCTTTTGAAATGTAATCGAATAAAAATATTTTCGTTTTAAAGCAGCTGTAGTGTTGACCTTCACTGTTGTGTGCGACCTTGTGAATGTACCGAGTTCCTCTCCATAAAAGTGAGGTTAGGTTTGGGGTTGCTTGTTACAGTAAGACAATCTGTTGCGTGTTCTTGTCACTGCAAACAGTCCTGATAATCTGTAGAGCCTGTAACTGTCGGCGTACTGCATTTAGAGCACAGTGCATGCTACCATAGCAGCAACAGACCGTGGAAGGTTTTGTTTGTCTTATCCGCGAGCGTCCAGTGCCATATAGTTCTGTGTGACTGCAGCCATTGTTTCTTGGCACAACGGCTGTGCGTTCTCCGTTCGGTACTTCAAAATGCTCTTGGGTGGCGGGGGGGAGGGGGGCGGAGGAACAAATGGCCGGTAATAGACCGCCAGTTCGGTGACATCAAATTGATTAATTTCAGCGTAATTGCTGTGTCTTTCCTTCATGACCGCAAACTTGTTGACTTGAGTCTGTAAGAAAGAAAGAAAAAGGAGCGAAGGTTATCTGAGACATGAAGATTAACACAAAACTAAATTTGTTTGTGTGTGTGTGTGTGCGCGCGCGTGCGTGCGTGCGCGCGCGAGAGAGAGAGAGAACCTTGATCCATAACGCGATTCGTGCGAGGAAAGTAACATGTGGACCTGTAAGGAAAGAAAGAACAGGGGACTGGATAATACTGCATGACTAGCTGCTTTTATGATATACTCTTCGCAGGGGTAAAATCAAGGAGGATGGGATGGGCGAGGCATATGGCACGAATGGGGTAGAAGAGAAAGTCTTGGTCGGAAGAAGGTAAAGAAACATGTATGAATAGCGTGGCATAGATATTGGGATAATATTAAAGTGGATATTAAGTAGGGTATGTGGGTACGGACTGAGCTCATGTGGATCTTTCTTAATGTCGAATGACGGGATCATCTGGCCATGTCCGTCAAGAAGCTGCTAGTACACGTATAAAGGGAGGGAAATTTCGCGACGAACTGAGCGGCAGGAAGTTTCTCCAGAATGGCTGTACTCACTGGAATTCGGAAGAAAGCAATATCTCTGCGTCACTGACCTTACAGCATTCATTTGTTCAGTCGTGTGCGATCGGAACATGGCCGCTACACGCCTGCAGTTCGTTATGCCGTCACGGTGCCTGACTGCTGAATGGCGCGTATCGTAGCTGCTAAGAGACGAGCATTGCTGCTGGCCAGTCGTGTGTAACAGAGCGCGCGAACCGTCTGGCGGGCAATGTGACCTCCAATCACGGGCAGAATATTCAGAGCATGAGTTCGATCCCCTCGCGTGACCAGTCACTGGCAACGTGTATGCCCACAGTCCATTTCTTGGCATATCCAAGTTTCGGAACACGCGTTTCCAATATAATAATTCGATTCAATTCAATTATTGTTTATTAACGCGCCGAGTCAACAGCCAAGTGACCAGTAACAGAAGCAGCACAACACACAAACACAAAAAATAAACGACAATAAACCGGACACACATTAAGCAAGCAAAACAAATGAATGCTTCATTTTCAGGCTTCATCCGCGGTGTAAATGAGATCGGCGCTCTTCTAGGATGTTATGCGGCGGTGATGGGTGGGTACCGACGTTTCGGGACAACGTAGCGGTCTCATCTTCAAGGGTCAAGGATTCTTCTTGGACTGGCCTTGTAAGACTGGACCGATAGTCTGTCCCGAAACGTTGGTAACTACCGACCAACGCTGCGTAACATCCCAAAACAGCGAAGAGCCCAAAAGAATAAATGTAAAGGTAAAGGTCACCCTGTAACAGGCCACGAAGGCCCAGAGGGGAGTAGGATATGGCTCTACTCTTTCTTTAACCTCGGCGCAAGATGGGGTGGGTGGCCAACGTCACGCTGTGGCTGCTTTAACCCCGGGAAGGAGACCCGGTGCCCATTGTATAGGAAGCTAGGTGGGCCTCAAGGCCGGTCTGGACGGGTGCGGAAAACCTCTCCCCCACCGGGATTCGAACTCCGGACCGTCTGTAGCTCAGTCGCTATACCGACTGAGCTATGCCGGCCCGCCCCAAAACAATACTGGAAGTAATTACGACACCTGGTGACACGCTGATTGTTGCTGTTGTTCCGGTGTCAAGCACGAATTTCTAAATGATGTGACTCCTGACACCAGGCAGTGTGCAGCACGGTAACCCCAAGATCTGCTACTTGCAGTGGCTGTACGGAGTAAGTAATGCGAAATATGGAGAAACGTTCACGGAAAGGAAGAAGGGATGCAAATAGGAAATAAGTCTTCAGATAAAACTGAATTCGAAAATCCGTTGATACGAAAAAAAATATTTGGACATGTAACAAAGAATGGATAAAAAAATATGCAGAAAAGGGCATGAAAGAGACTTCTAGGACGACCAGGTAATAGTAGACGCAAAGCGCGAAAGGAAACACAGTTGAAAGAAGGAAGCGATTGGAGACAGTTCATCGACCCGAACTAAACTGTGTCTTCTGGTCGATGACGTGGGCTTATTGAAAGCTGTCAGACGGCTTACAGTCACCGCATGCAGCCCTGACACAGTTCCAGGGTCGGCAGGGAACACGACGGGTATAATTCACGATTTTTCTGATATTCGTGAGCTCCTTCAGTTCCTATGAGGCTGCGGCCGTTTCCTTCCACATCCTTACCCATTCACTATTTAACCTCGCCCCAACATACAGTCGTATATAGTTTGAGCCATTAAGAGACATCATAAACTGGAACTACTGAGAGGAGAAGATGCGGGCGGATGTGCCAGTATCCAACCCCCCCAGTCAAAGTTAAGACGGAGCACAACGCACTGAACACCGACAAGCCATATCAGACCCTGCGCCTGACCCAACAGCATCCGCTGCCCTCAATACACCACAGAGCAAAGTCCTAATACCCGCAACAATTATCGCCTGCCGATAAAGCGCAGTCACGACGTACGCATATCGGGAACGTGTCTGACACCAGCTACCTCGAAGGCGGCAAGGGAAACATTCTCTGTTGTTCTTCTCACAGTCTACTTCCGGACTGCAGTCTGTCAGAAACGTAACGTCCGCTCACGTGATGTAACCTTACTGTATTGTCTGTCAGTGTTGTCCACAGTTTTGTATCTTTGCCACTAGGTGCCGCGAGAGCTGAGTCGGTAATGCGACCCAGACTGGGGAATGGAGTTTCTGCTGAAGGGTGCTAGGGGGTTTGTTAGGTGCGTGGACAAAATTGCAAAAAGCAATTGTTAGTTTCGCCATGTCTACCGTCCGTCCGTCAGCATGGAACAAATGGGATCGCACTGGACGGATTTTCATGAAATTCGATGCGTATTTTTCGAAAATCTGTCGAGAAAATTCAAGTGTCGTTAAAATCTGACAAGAGTAACGGGTACTTTACATGAAGGCATTTTTTACATTCACGCTACACTACGCTTTTCAGTTCTGTATATTTTGATCTTTAAGTTTATTTGCAGCAGACAGACAGACAGACACAGACGGCACATTCTCGGCCGAATGGCGGCCGGCAATTCCCCAAATTAGATCTGATGCTAATTTCTTCATACATTTGATTTCCATTTGTCAGCGTCGCACAATAATATCTGAACTCTGCTGTAATGGTCACCCCTGGCCACTGGACGTTCTTCCAGGGAGGAGACTGAAAGGTCCTTCCATGAGTCAAAGGAATGTCCGTATGTCGATAAGATACAAGACGTGACGGCGCAGTTTCTCACGCAGTGCGATCAAAAGGCGTCGGTGCCCTCAGCATCCAGCGCTGCTTGTCGCCCCCAGTTTATTGAATTCAAAGGAATGTCCCCCTCTCACTCGTCGCTCGTATTCGCTGTGAACTCCCACGCGTCAGGACAGACACAACTGGCACCTCCTTTCCCTGCGTTTAAATTAAACGATTTTTCTGCCCTAAGAGTTTTAACCCTTCGCAGCGTGGAGTGTAGGTGTCCCTTTTATAGTGCCCCTAACCCCGGCAACTGTCACGCGATATCCCAGAGGATTTTGGTTTTCTGTCCGATACAGATACCGTGCTCCGGGAAGTAGTAAAGGAGACACTCTGCATCTGACAACTCCATACCCACACCACAGAAAATACGGCGTTTAAATTACAAACACCCACACCCAAATGCCGTTCTTGTCAGACACAATATGACTGCATCGTGGAATTTCTTGACAATGTAGACACTTCTAACACTGCCAGTGAGCAAAAGGACGTTTCACATCGTCTTAAAAGCACATACACCATATTAAATACACAGGACGTTTCAAAAGCAGCCCACTGAGGAAGAAAGCAGTGAAGGTAAAGGTATCCTATAACAGGCTACGAAGGTCCAGAGGTGGAGTAGAGGTACAGCTCTACTCTTTCTTTAACCTCGGCGCTAGATGGGGATGGGTGGTTAACGCCACGCCCGGCCGCTCTACCCCCGGGAAGTACCTGGTACCCATTGTATAAGAGGCTGGGTGGGCCCCATGGGCCGGTCTGGATGGGTGCGGAATATCTCGCCCCCACCGGGATTCGATCCCCGGACTGTCCAGCCCGTAGCGGAGGAAGAAAGCAGCTTTCGAAACGTCTGGTGTATACAGTATGGTGTATGTGATCTTAAGAGGATGGAAGGAGTCCTTTGTCAAGTGTAACAAGACAACGAAATATTTTGTTTTCGTTCGTATCAATATTACTCGCTTCACATCGTCGGCACTCAGCACTGAATGTTCCCTGTGCAGTTTGTACTTACTTACTCCATGGAGCAGAGTCCTTCTTGAGAAGCTAACTGGTTCTGCAGTTAGTCAAGAAACTCCCCGCACTTTATGGAACCCGA
>Ga0123357_10011191_pt1 | contig 11483 bp, 16 predicted proteins | sample TergutEmb28metaG_FD_89873 | JGI IMG/M metagenome (GOLD analysis project Ga0123357, IMG submission 89873) | Embiratermes neotenicus P4 segment gut microbial communities from Petit-Saut dam, French Guiana - Emb289 P4 | ecosystem: Host-associated > Arthropoda: Insects > Digestive system > Gut ...
ATACGGCTGTGTCATGATGCGAAGTGGGTACCGCTCGCTACCCGAGCATACGGCTGTGTCATGATGCGAAGTGGGTACCGCTCTCTACCCGAGCATACGGCTGTGTCATGATGCAAAGTGGGTACCGCTCTCTACCCGAGCATACGGCTGTGTCATGATGCGAAGTGGGTACCGCTCGCTACCCGAGGACATTTCATTTAATTCATGGACACGAAAGCTTCAGAGCTTTTAACCGGATTTTACATATTTCTGACTTCACGAAATAAGTATCTAAAACCACATTTTTTTGTTTCTATCTTTTATTTTTTTCTCTTTTTTGGTTGTATTCGAGCTATTTCATGTGAAGGAAACCACGTGACCACTGAGGGTGCGATAAAGATACGTTGTTGCAAAAGGGACAAAGATGTTGGCGGGTAGTGGATTGGGAAGAAAACAAACAGTCGGTTTAAAAAATAAACGAACTTGAAAGCTTTTAGACTAACGGCTGCGGCCGGTGGAGGTGTGCGGTTGAGATTGAAAGGGTGAGCGAAGGGATTTGATACCGAGATGCAAGTTGTTGCCGGGAATGAGGGTTTTGTAACTCTTTGTTTACACATTCCGATCAAAATATATATATATATATATATTTATATATATGGACCGGGTAGCTCAATCGTTATAGCGGTTGACTACGGGCTTGACGGTCCGGGATCAAATCCCGGTGGGACGAAATTTTCCGTCCTTCCATACCGGCCCTGGGTCCCACCCAGCCTCCTGTAAAATGGGTACCGGGTCTCTACCGGGGATAGAGGCGGCCAGAAGTGGGACAGACCCCCCCACCCCATCTAGTGCCGAAGGTCCTAGAAAAGAGTACAGTTATACCTCTACTCACCCTAAGGGCCTGCGTGACGTATAAAAAGCGTGGAAACCTACCTACACACACACACACACATATATATATATATATACCATGTAGTTTTTGTCTGTTAACACGGCATGGTGCGTCCTCAGGTTGCGGGTAGAGGAATGGCCTCCGATAATGACGGTAGCTGCGAATAATTAGAATAAGCAGTCGCGGAGAGCCGACGAGGTGTGGTCTTCCAGCTGGGGGTTGGAGAGTTACTAACAACCCCTGCCTGTAAAAAACTTTGTTAAGAAACACCAACAAGCGGGATGTTTGCTCTTGAGACAGAACAATCCGGAGGTAAACTATCTCCAGTAGATGGGATGTGGGTATATGTACTGGATTGGGTTGGCCCAGTATAGAGACAAGTGGCGGACGTTTGTGATTGCGGTAATGAATCTTCGGGTTCAGTGAAATGCGGGGAAAATCTTGACTAGCTGCACACCTTCTCAATAAGGATTCTGCACCATGACTGGATAACATGTTCTCTGGCCAGAAATTGTCCAGTACAATTTTAACTTATAATTCCCACAAGACCATAAACATTATTTTAGCTTTTTAGCTGTCCCGTTGCCAGTCCCAGAGGCCGCGTGGTCTAAGACATGGGTCTGCGTCCGCTCGCCTGCTGAGATTGTGGGTTCGAATCCCCTCGGGGGCATGGATGTCAGTCTGTTGTGAGTGTTGTATGTTGTCAGGTAGAGGTCTCTGGGACGAGCTGGTCAACACATACGGAGGAGTACTACCGAGTGTGGTGCGTCGTTGTGTGTGATCCAGTGACCTCGTGAATGAGGAGATCCTGGCCCACTGGGGGCTGTTGCGCCAAAAACAGGCAAACAAAGGCTATCCCATTACAGACTTGGGAAGGCCTCTAGGGCTACAGGAGACCGAGGCTCCCAGAACATAAAATTATTAATTGTGTAATTTGAAAGGAGGAAATGAAGTGTAATCTACTACAGGCCATGTAGGCCCTGAGGTGGAGCAGAGTTACAGCTCTACTCTTTCTTTAACGTACTCGATAGATGGGGTGGGTGGTCAACGCCGCATAGCCGTAGCTGTAACCCGGGGAAAGACAACTGGTAACCACTGTACAGGACGCTGAGTGGGCCCCAGGTCAATTCTGGACGGGTCTCACAGAATTGAACAACCCCTGCCCCACCAGGAGGTGAAACCCAAACCGTCAAGCCGTAACGAGTAACTATACAGACTATGACGTCCCAGCCTCCATACTTTACACGTACACAATACGGGCCTATCGATATCAATATATTCCTATATGATATTGTTCAAATTATTCGTGTCTTATTTTCACAGCATTGTATTCAGAATGTAGGTTGTTTTAGGAGTAAGGTGGGTCAGTTTAGTGTGACGCCTTATGATACAGTAATTATGCTGCGTTTTAAACCAGTGTAACAGAAATAATTGTATCAATTATTTTAACAACACATCCATTAGATCGGCATAAATACGGAGTGGTGTGACGATTAGCGGAAAATTTTCACATTCGTACCGTATATCTTGATATTATCAAAGTTCTATTTATTCACCAACTGGTGCACTAGTGATTTGTCTTAAAAACAGTATTAAAATTCACATTAAAACTTACATTAAAATTGCTTCGACTTATTTCTGTGTTACAGATACACCATCATCAGGGAGCGCATTAATTTGTGCTTACTAAAGTTGCAGTTGTTAAAGAGGTCCATTAAAATACATCGGTGACTGGTTAATAGGGTGGTGGTGTAGCTGCATGTATTAGGTCGTTATTGGTGTCCGTATGTTACACTGTTCGGCAGTGCAACATACAGACATACTACCACCGTATTAACCACACACGGATGTATTTTAATAGACTATTTTAACAACTGTAATTTTGAAGAATAAAGGACCATCTTGATGTCACTTTATATTTTATTTCACTTCTTATGTGCTCAACCTATTTCGGATATTAATATATCCATCATTAGAAGCTTGCGAGTATTCTGTTGAATTACCACATTGGTCGTATTGCTCTTGAAGCACTGCTTCAGCCTGCAACACAGATACCACTCCAAAACAACCACACCGAAAATTCCAACACACATAGAACCAAGAACAATAAGACCAATGTGGTAATTCAACAGAATAGTCGCAAGCTCCTGATGATGGATATATTAATGTCCGAAATATGTTGAGCACATAAGAAGTGAAATAAAATAGCAAGTGACATCAAGATGGTCTTTTATTCTTCAACTATAACAATGATGCACGGTCCAGTAAACATAAGATCAACTGTAAATTTAATAAGCACAAAATAATGCGCTCCCTGATGATGGCGTAACTGTAACACCGAAACTTGTCGGAGCTATCTTTATGTAAATTTTAGTGTAAATTTTAATATTGTTTTTTAAGACAACTTGCTAGTGTATCAGTTTGTGAATAAATAAAATTTAATTGGCGTATAATAAATTGCAAGTGAGGCGGGAGGCTGTCCGCAGTCATGAGTTGCTAAGCAGAGTAATTATGCGTTTACTTATTTGATGATTCTCAGAACAAAGGAATGTAATTGTTTCTTTAAACAGAATTATCTGCTTGATGGTCGCAGTTGAGAAAGAGCATCAAGAGTATATATATATATATATATATATATATATATATATATATATTTGCACAGTCTAACACAACTTTTTCTGATGTAATTACAATTAACCCTTTGACGCCTAACGACCATTATAGTGGTCGTACCGTACCGCTAAACTCTAAACGTTGCATTTTATATATTTATTCAACAAATACCGGTACTGAATATTTTAAACGTTTTATATACTCTCTGCTTTTCCTCTTCAAAGTGCAGTTTGTTTCATAATTCTAACACGTTTGGTTCCCGTTTTAATCACATTTCATATACAGGATGTGCTAAAATTTAAAAAAATAATTCCGACACCAAAAGGTTAAAAGTGGGACCGAGAGGTTGCTTCTAAACGCCGGTCGAAAGCTACAATTCCAAGCTTCGTAAAATCCCTGAAGATGTAGAACAGAAACACTAATGAATTAATTCCTTTTTAATAAAGAATTTTTCCTTCGTTCTGACAGTCGTTTAGGACGAACAAGCGCTCTGTGCGTGCCTACATTGCCAGAGTACGGCTTCTTTTATCACAGGAAAACAGCAGCTGTCAGGAATTTAGAACACGTGAAGACAGTTCTATGAAGTAAGGTACGTTGAAACGGATACGAAGTACGGACTCCGAATTCAAGACAGAGGCAGGCGGCTAGTGAGATGAGGCTAGTATGAAGACTTCCGTGTTCAAGGACACGATAAAATTTATACCTACCATATCATATAAATGTGTGTGTGTGTGTATATATAAAATTTCACAGTCCGACACAACTCCTTCTTAAGTAATTGCAATTAAAATATAATCAAATCTATTCTAACAGCAATATTTTTCCGCTCCTTTTATAAAACGATCTTCAGGCTGAGCTCTAAATGTGTTACATACAATTAGCAATGATTTATACAGTACGTGAACTTAATTAAATGTTATTATTATATATTTTGAATTAAAAGAATAGTAATTTCAGAATAAAATAACATAGATAATGAGGTTAAAATTTATAAGTTATAAATTATAAAATGCAGGAAGAATAATAGAGTAATGTGTTTAGAATTGGGAGTTGTGATGTTAATGGAGAATTATAATATCAAGATTTTTGGATGTAATTTTGTGTGGTTTTAGTTATTTCGGTGTGAATGGATTATATTTTGATCGGAGAGGGAGGGATATTTGGGTCATTGGATGTAATGTTGTGGCGTTTTATGTACATCGGGTCAATGGCTTATCTTTTTACGGAGAAGGAGGGACATTTGGGTCACTGGATGTAATATCGTGAGGTTTTATGTAAGTCGGTGTGAAGGGCTCAAGTCTGTACGGAAAAGTAGGGACATTTGGGTCACTGGATGTAATGTCGTGGGGTTTTATGTCCTTCGGTGTGAATGGCTTATATTTTGTACGGAGAAGGAGGGACATTTGGGTAACTGGATGTAATGTCGGGGGTTTTAGGTACGTCGGCGTGAATGGCTTATATTTTGTACTGAGAAGGCGGGACATTATGGTCACTGGATGTAATGACGTGGGGTTTTAAGTACATCGGTGTGAATGGCTTATATTTTGTACGGAGAAGGAGGGACATTTGGGTCACTGGATGTAATGTCGTGGGGTTTTACGTACATCGGTATGAACGGCTTATATTTGTAAGGAGAAGGAGGGACATTTGGGTCACTGGATATAATGTCGTGGGGTTTTAGGTACATCGGCGTGAATGGCTTAACTTTTGAACGGAGAAGGAGGGACATTTGGGTCACTGGATAAAATGTCGTGGGGTTTTATGTACATCGGTGTGAATGGCTTATCTTTTGTACGGAGGAGGGACATTTGGGTTACTCGATGTAATGTCGTGGGGTCTTATGTACTTCGGTATGATTGGATTACCTTTGTAAGGAGGCGCCACATTTGGGTCACTGGATGAAATGTCGTGGGGTTTTATGTACATCGGTGTGAAGGGCTTAACTTTGCACGGAGAAGAAGGGACATTTGGGTCACTGGAAGTAATGTCGTGGGATTTTATGTACATTGGTGTGAATGGCTTAACTTTTGTAAGGAGGAGAGACACTTGGGTCACTTGATGCAATGTCGTGGGGTTTTATGTACATCGGTGTGAAGGGCTAAAATTTTGTACGGAGGAGGGACATTTGGGTCACTGGACGTAATGTCGTGGTGTTTTTTATGTATATAGGTTTGAAGGGCTCATTTTCGTAAGGAGAAGGACGGACATTTGGGTCACTGGATGTAATGTGATGGGGTTTTATATACATCGGTGTGAATGGCTTATCTTTGTACGGAGAATGTGGGACATTTGGGTCACTGGATGTAATGTCGTGGGATTTTATGTACATCGGTGTGAATGACTAATGTTTGATATTGAGAAGGAGGGACATTTGGGTCACTGGATGTAATGTCGTGGGGTTTTATGTACATCGGTGTGAAGGGCTCATCGTTGTACGGAGAAGGAAGGACATTTGAGTATCTGAATATAATGTCGTGGGGTCTTATTTACATCGGTGTAAAGGGCACATTTTTGTACGCAGAAGGAGGGACATTTCTATCGCTGGATATAATGTGGTGTGGTTTTTTGTACATCGGTGTGAATGGCTTATTTTATGTACTGAGAAGGAGGGACATTTGTGTCACTGGATGTAATGTCGTGGGGTTTTATGTACATCGGTGTGAATGGCTTATGTTTTGTACGGAGAAGGAGGGACATGTGGGTCACTGGATATAATGTCCTGGGGTTTAATGTATACCGGTGTGAAGGGGTCATTTTTGTACGGAGAAGGTGGGACATTTGGGTCATTGGGTGTAATGTGGTGGGGTTTCATGTACATCGGTGTGAAGGGCTCATCTTTTGTACGGAGAAGGAGGGACATTTGGGTCACTGGATGGTTTTTTATTTTCATCGGTTGGAAGGGCTCATTTTGTACGGAGAAGAAGGGTTTATTTGGGTCACTGGATATAATGTCGTGGGGTTTTATGTACATCGGTTTGAAGAGCTCATCGTTTGTAGCGTGAAGTAGGGACATTTGTGTCACTGGGTGGAATTCGGTGGTGTTTTTTGTATATCGGAGTGAATGGCTTATCATTTGTACGGAGAAGGGAGGACATTGGGGTCACTGTATATAACGTCGTGGGGTTTTATATACATCTGTGTGAATGGCTTATATTTTGTGCGGAGGAGGGACATTTGGGTCCCTGGTTGTTATGTCGTGGGGTTATTTGTACATCGATGTGAAGGGCTCAGATTTTATACGGAGAAGGAGGGACATTTGGGTCATTGGAACTAATGTTGTGGGGTTTTATGTACATCGATGTGAAAGGTTAATCTTTTGTACGGAGGAGGGACATTTGAGTCACTGGATATAATTTCGGGGTGTGTAATGTACATCGGTGTGAATGGCTTATCTTTTGTACGGAGAAGTAACATTTGGGTCCCTGGATGTAATGTCGTGGGGTTTATGTACATCGGTGTGAGGGGCTCAACTTTTGTACAGCGAAGTGTCTACGTTTGGGTAACTGGATATAATGTCGTGGGATTTTATGTATATCGGTTTGAAGGGCTCATAATTTTGTAGGGAGAAGGAGGGAAATTTGTGTCACAGGTCGTAATGTGGTGGTGTTATATGTATATCGGAGGGAATGGCTTAACTTTTGTACGGAGAAGGGAGGACATTTGGATCACTGGATGTAATGCCGTGGGGTTTTATGTACATCGGTGTGAATGGTTTATATTTTGTACGGAGGAGGGACATTTGTGTCAATGGATGTAATGTAGTGTGGTTATGTGTACATCGGTGTGAAGGGCTCAGTTTTCGTAGGGAGAAGGAGGAACATTTGGGTCAATGAATATAATGTCGTGGGTTTTAATGTACAACGGTGTGAATGGCTTATCTTTTGTAAGGAGGAGGGACATTTGGGTCACTGGATATAATGTCGTGGGGTGTAATGTACATCGGTGTGAATGGATTATCTTCTGTACGGAAGAGTGGCATTTGAGTCACTGGATTTAATGTCGTGGTGTTTTATGTATATGGTTGTGAAGGGATCATATTTGTACAGAGAAGGAAAGACTTTGAATCACTGAATGTAATGTCGTGGTTTTTTATGTACATCGGTGTGAAAGGCTCATTTTTGTACGGAGAAGGAGGGACATTTGTGTCACTGAATGTAATGTGGTTGGGTTTTATGTACATCGGTGTGAATGGCTTATTTTTTGTAAGGAGAGGGACATTTGGATTAATGAACTTAATGTCGTGGGGTGTAAAGTACATGGGTGTGATTGACTTATATTTTGTACGGAGAAGAAGGGAAATTTGGGTCACTGGGTGTAATGTCGTGGGGTTTTGTGTACATCGGTTTGAAGGCCTCAACTTTGTACAGAGAAGGAGGGACATTTGGTCACTGGATTTAATGTCGTGGAGTTTTATGTACATCGGTGTGAAGGGCTCATCGTTGTACGGAGAAGGAAGGACATTTGAGTATGTGAATATAATGTCGTGGGGTCTTATTTACATCGGTGTAAAGGGCACATTTTTGTACGCAGAAGAAGGGACATTTGTATCGCTGGATATAATGTGGTGGGGTTTTTTGTACATCGGTGTGAATGGCTTAATTTATGTACTGAGAAGGAGGGACATTTGTGTCACTGGATGTAATGTCGTGTGTTTTTATGTACATCGGTGTGAATGGCTTATGTTTTGTACGGAGAAGGAGGGACATGTGGGTCACTGGATATAATGTCCTGGGGTTTAAAGTATACCGGTGTGAAGGGGTCATTTTTGTACGGAGAAGTTGGGACACTTGGGTCATTGGGTGTAATGTGGTGGGGTTTTATGTACATCGGTGTGAAGGGCTCATCTTTTGTACGGAGAAGGAGGGACATTTGGTCACTGGATGTAATGTCGTGGTTTTTTATTTTCATCGGTGGGAAGGGCTTATTTTGTACGGAGAAGGAGGGTTTATTTGGGTCACTGGATATAATGTCGTGGGGTTTTATGTACATCGGTTTGAAGAGCTCATCGTTTGTAGCGTGGAGGAGGGACATTTGTGTCACTGGACGGAATGTGGTGGTGTTTTTTGTATATCGGAGTGAATGGCTTATCATTTGTACGGAGAACGGAGGACATTGGGGTCACTGTATATAACGTCGTTTGGTTTTATACACATCTGTGTGAATGGCTTATATGTTGTGCGGAGGAGGGACAATTTGGGTCCCTGGATGTTATGTCGTGGGGTGTAATGTACATCGGTGTGAATGGCTTATCTTCTGTACGGAAGAGTGACATTTGGGTCACTGGATGTAATGTCGTGGTGTTTTATGTACATCGGTGTGAAGGGCTCATATTTGTACAGAGAAGGAAGGACTTTGAATCACTGAATGTAATGTAGGGTTTTTTTATGTACATCGGTGTGAAAGGCTCATTTTTGTACGGAGAAGGAGGGACATTTGTGTCACTGAATGTAATGTGATTGGGTTTTATGTACATCGGTGTGAATGGCTTATTTTTTGTACGGAGAGGGAAATTTGGATTAATGAACTTAATGTCGTGGGGTTTTAAGTACGTGGGTGTGATTGACTTATATTTTGTACGGAGAAGAAGGGAAATTTGGGTCACTGGGTGTAATGTCGTGGGGTTTTTGTGTACATCGGTGTGAAGAGCTCAACTTTGTACAGAGAAAGAGGGACATTTTTATCACTGGATATATTGTCGTGGGATTTTATGTACATCGGTGTGAATGTCTCAACTTTTGTACGGAGATGGAGGGACATTTTGGTCACTGGATTTAATGTCGTGGAGTTTTATGTACATCGGTGTGAAGGGCTCGTCTTTTGTACGGAGAAGGAGGGACATTAGATCACTGGATGTAATGTCGTGTTTTTTTATGTACATCGGTTTGAAGGGCTCATCTTTTTTACGGGGAGGGATGGAACTTTGTGTAATTTCACGTAATGTTGTGGGGTTTTGTATATATCGGTGTGAATGGCTCATCTTTTTTAGGGGGAAGGAGGGACATTTGGGTCACTGGATTTAATGTGGTGGGTTTATATGTATATCGGAGTGAATGGCTTAAATTTTTACGGAGAAAGAAGGACATTTGGTTCACTGGATATAATGTCGTGGGGTTTTATCTACATCGGTTATAATGACTTATTTTTTTTACGGAAGAGGAACATTTTGTTCACTGGATGTAATGTCGTTTCGTTTAAGTACATCGGTGTGAAGGGCTCATGTTTTGTGTGGAGAATGAGTAACATTTGAGTCACTGGATGAAATGTCTTGGGTTTTTATGTACATCGGTGTGATTGGCTTATCTTTTGTACGGAGGAAAGGCATTTGGTTCACTGGATGTAATGTCGTGGGGTTTTATGTACATCGGTGTCAACGGCGTATCTTTTGTATGGAGGAGGGACATTTGGGTCACTGGATGTAATATCGTGGGATTTTATATACATCGGTGTGATTGGCTCATCTTTTATACAGAGAAGGAGGAACATTTTGGTCACTGGATTTAATGTCGTGGGATTTTATGTACATCGGTGTGAAGGGCTCATCTTTTGTACGGAGAAGGCGGGACATTTGGATCACTGGATGTAATGTGGTGGGTTTTATGTGCATCGGTGTGAAGAGCTCATCTTTTGTACAGAAAAGGAAGAACATTTAGATCACGGGATGTAATGCCGTGGGTTTTTATGTTCATCGGTGTGAAACGGTCATCATTTGTAAGGAGAAGGTAGGACATTTGGGTTTCTAGATGCAGTTACGTTGAATCTGTTACTTTTTAAGGCTCATCCTGAAGATGGTTCTATTAAAGGATCCGAAAAATACTGATATAAATAATTTAGTTATCTTTTAATTGCAATTATTTAATATTATGTTGTTTTAGACTGATCAATTTTATATATATATATATATAGATACATATATTATTTGGGCCGGGTATCTTAGTCGGTATGGTGACTGGCTACGGGCTGGACGGTCCGGGATCGAATCCCGGTAGGGACGAGATCTTCCCCACCTTTCCAGACCGGCCCTGGGTCCCATTCAGCCTCCTGTACAATGGGTTTCGGATCTTTCCCAGGGGTAAATTGCGGCCGGAGCGTGCTGCTGACCACTCACCACTTTCTAGTGCCGCGCTCATGGAAGAGTAGAGCTTTACCTCTACCCACCCTCTGAGACACACCGGGCCAGTAACGAGATCACTTTACCTTTATATATTCTATTGACTTATTCCAATAGTGTGGATCTCCACAACTTTTTCTTCCTGAATAAATGCGCTTTTAACAATGCTTTATAATGTAAGAAATGTCCTTAATTGTATATAACACTAATTAGAGCTCACCCTGGAGATTGTTCTGTAAGAGGAGTCGAAACCTGTTGATGTTATAAACGATTTGATTATCTTTAAATTGTAATTACTTAAGGAAAGTTGTGTTAGACTTACAATTATATACAGGTTGTCCCAGGAGGAATGTGCCACAATTCGGGAGGGTGTTCCTTATTCTAAAGTATACCGATATAACCCAAACACCTATGTCCAAAGTGGAATGTTTACCGAGATAATGGCCAGAGATATTTGAAATTTTGACAGCTGTTACTCACTTATTGATTACCAAATACATATTGAGACTGGCAGGAATATGTGGTTTCTGTAATGTTAATAGCTGTACGTAGCGTCAAAGTGACATAAAGCCATTAAATTGAACTACAAAAACATTCGCACTCGTGTCATAATTGTCCTTAGTGTTCCAAGCACTATACATGACTCGTGCATTCCAAGCCGTGTGACATAACACGTCTGAACTCTTTTCGTACACAACTGTACCAAAAAAATGCAACTCAGCCATCTATTCTTTTGGTACGCATGCCTTCATTTAACACTGACGACTGTCGAAATTGTTACCTTGCTTTACACGTCATAAAATTCTCTTTTATTGTAAGCTGTAGTGCTGACGCTCTACAGTTTCTCCTCCATCGTAAACCAAACCAACAATTTAAACAGTTCTGACCTAT
>Ga0123357_10011192_pt1 | contig 11482 bp, 7 predicted proteins | sample TergutEmb28metaG_FD_89873 | JGI IMG/M metagenome (GOLD analysis project Ga0123357, IMG submission 89873) | Embiratermes neotenicus P4 segment gut microbial communities from Petit-Saut dam, French Guiana - Emb289 P4 | ecosystem: Host-associated > Arthropoda: Insects > Digestive system > Gut ...
GATATACATATTGTGTTTTATCTACATAAAGAAAATTTTCTTCACGCAAATATTCAAAATCCTGTATGCCAATGGGCAGTTTTCGTATTGTATTCATAAGCAATACTAAATTAAATTTTCATAAACGCAAAGATACAATTTTTTATGAAATAGTTTGTTTTTTATGGTATTAATTTTTACAAGCAATAGTTTTTGAGAATAAGAAAATAGTTGTAATTTTGCAATAAGTTCAACCGAATAAATTTAGAACGTATGAAAATAAAAATTATCTTAACAGCTTTAATTTCCATTACTTGTATCTTTGGAATTACTGCTCAGAAAACGGAAAAAGGATGGGCGCGCGTGTATCTAAACGGAAAGTTTGGCATTATTACCAAATCGGGGTATGAAATTGTAAAACCGGAATACAATTTCATTGACAGTTATAACAATAAGGTAGCTTCAGCCATTAGAGACGGCGAAGTTTGTGCTATTAACGAGATGGGGCAGCGATTAACCTATACTCCCGATTTGAAAGGGAAAATTGTTCCCTTCTCGGAAAAAAGCCTGTGGGGATTGAAGAATGATAAAGGAGTAATTTTAGCTTCTCCAAAATACGACTTCATCGGTAAATTCAGCAGCGGAATGGCATCTATCTCGCTGAATGGTAAAATGGGATTGATATCCGATAAGGGGAAGGAAATTATTTCTCCCACCTACAACCTTATTTATGATTTTGATAAAGGGAAAGCCATTGTACTCAAAGATACGCTTTTCGGTTTAGTCAACGACAAAGGGGTAGAAATTATTCCTCCCCGCTATCATCGAATTCAAGGAATTAAAGGAGGTAATTTTCTGATCATGCAGGGCGGACTTTGGGGCGTGTTAAATTCCAACGGGCATGAAACCGTAGCTCCAAAGTATTCGGCTGTTTTCCAGTGTAAAGACGGGTATCAAACCTTTCTTGACGGAAAGATCGGTATGCTTGCCGACGATGGTACGTTGATGTTTGAGCCGGCCTACGATGCCGTTGGCAACAAGGAAAGCAACGTTTTTATTGTCGTTCTGGATGGACTCTACGGCTTGCTGAATAAAAACGGGAAACAGGTGATAGCGCCCAAGTATCAGTTTATTGATAAATTTAATAGTGGGCGGGCATTTATTTTGCATGATAATTTGTGGGGACTGATTAATACGGATGGAACGGAAATCATCGAACCTCAGTACAATGCTATCGAAGGAACGAAGGACAATTGCTACAAGGTGTATAAAGACGACAAGCAAGGCATTCTTACTAAGGAAGGACAAATCATTGTTCAACCGGTTTATCACGATATACAAATTTATTAAAACAGTATGAAAATAGCTTTTCACGGCGCTGCCCGTACAGTTACCGGCAGCAAACATTTGGTTTCTTTAAGTAACGGTAAAAAATTCCTGCTGGATTGTGGAATGTTTCAGGGTATGGGAAGCGCAACCGAGTCATTGAACCGGAATTGGGGTTTTGATCCGGCCGAAGTGAATTATGTATTTCTTTCGCATGCGCATGTCGATCATTCCGGTTTATTGCCTAAATTAGTGAAAGATGGATTTCATGGGACGATTTATGCCACACCGGCTACGATCGATATTATTCAGGTGCTTTTGATGGATTCGGCATCGATCCAGCAACAGGATACCTATTTCCTGAATAAAAAACGCCGGTTGGAAGGACGAAAGTTACTGGAGCCGCTCTACACCGAAGAAGACGTGCGGAATGTGTTTCCCTATTTAAAGCCGGTACATTATCATCAGCCGGTACAAGTGGATGACAGTATCCTTATCCAGTTTTTTGATGAAGGTCATATCGTTGGAAGCGCTTCGATTTTCTTGACTTTGAAAGAAAATGGAAATACCACGACCCTCGCTTTCAGCGGCGATGTCGGCCGTTACGGCGATCCGATTTTGCATTCACCGGAAACGTTTCCTCAAGCCGATTATATAGTCATCGAATCGACCTACGGAAATAAATTGCATGGCCGTATTGAAACCTACGCTGATGATTTGCTGAAAAATATTGAACATACCTGTTTACAGAAAAAGGGAAAACTGATTATCCCTGCTTTCAGCGTAGGTCGTACACAGGAATTGCTGTATGCGCTGAACGATCTGGAATTGGAGGGCAATCTGCCGCCGCTCAATTATTATGTTGACAGTCCGCTATCGATCAAAGTCACGGAAATTGTGAAGAAACATACCGACAGTTTCAACCGGTCGGTGCAGAAATTATTTCGCAAAGGTGATGATCCTTTCAGTTTTAGAGGATTGCGCTACATTTCGGATAAGCGCGATTCGCAGGCGCTCAATACCGACTTCCGTCCTTCGGTCATTATTTCTGCTTCGGGAATGGCGGAAGCCGGGCGGGTAAAGCATCATATAGCCAACGGTATTGAGAATTGGCGAAATACCATTCTCATTATCGGTTATTGCGAACCCAACTCATTGGGCGCTCGCTTAAAAGCACGCCCTGAAACCGTGGGTATTTTCGGAACTCCCTACAATGTAAAAGCCGATATTGTTACGCTCGATTCCATGAGCGCCCATGCCGACTACAACGATTTATGCCAATACCTTTCCTGTCAGGATGCGCAGGAAGTGAAACGCCTCTTCATTGTTCATGGCGAACCCGATGTACAGGATGAATTCAAAAGGCGACTGATGAAAAAGGGATTTTTAGACGTCACCATTCCGGAATTGCATCAGGAGTTTGGGATAAGATGAATGGAGAATGGAGAATGGAGAATTATAAAACGAACTTTAATTCTCAATTCTCCATTCTCCATTCTCAATTCAATCAGTATTCAAACAATTCTTCCAGCGTCAATTCTTTCACCTGGCCGAAAGACGAAAGAAGGTCTTTGTCCAAGTCTTTTGTATCGCCGAGGATGCAATAATCATACGTTTTTCCTTTGACGTATTTTTCCTGAAATGTTTTGATGTCGGAGAGCGTCATGGGTTGAATCTTGTTGAAAAGTTCTATACGCGAATCCGTTTGATATCCGAATTCCTGAGCGCTGATGTAATTCCACAGGATATCTTCACGCAGTATCCGGGAAGTGCGGATATTCGTGACGATGCTTTCTTTGGCAATATCAAACGCTTTGTCGGATAAAGGCATATCGTTCAAAATCAACTGAAATTCATTGACGGCATCTTTCACCTTATCGTTTTGAGTAGCAATAAAAGCATTCAGGTAATACGAGCGATCGGGTTTTGCCGGGCCGGCATAGGTTGCATAAGCCGAATAAGCAAGGCCACGAGCTTCACGCATTTCCTGAAATACGATACCATTCGCACTTCCACCGAAATAATTGTTATACATAACCCGGTCGGCTTCAATGGTTTTATCAAAAGGAATTCCTTTAGAAATCATGGACATATACACTTGTTTGGCATCGTAATGCGTCAGCAGTACCGTATTTTCATCGGTCGATTGTTCCGTGAATTTCACCGGAGCGGGCACCGGCAGCAGCTTTTCGGCCATTGCATGATTCTTGTTGATAGCAGTCAGCAGTTGATCTTCGGTTAACGGGCCGTAATACAAAATCCGGTGCTGATAATTTTTGAGTTCGTGGATCCGTTTGACTAAATCTGCAGGGTTCATTGATTGGAGTTCCGCTTCCGATAAGATATGGGTTCTTGCCGAATGAGGTCCCCATTGCGCATAGTTGGTCAACATGGAGAAAATCATTTGCTGGTTTAATTTTGCATTTGCCCGGCTTTTTAAGATATCGGCCACTAAATTATTGTAGGCATTTTGATCGACTTGTGCGTCAGCCAACCGGTCTTCCAATAATGCCATTGCTTTATCAAAATTGTCACTCAATCCGTTGATGGAGACATACACCCGGTCTTCGGTAGAAGAAACATTGAACGAACAGGCCAATTGAAACAGTTCGCTTTTTATTTCTTCAGCCGTCCGGGTCGAAGTTCCCAAATAGTTCAGATAACTGAACGCCGTACCCAAGGCTTTATCGTTATTGTTTCCCATATCAAATACATAATACAGCGAGAACAGCGGATTGACCGTATTCTGTATATACAATACTTCTACCTTATTTTTTGCCGTCAATTTTTTGAAGTCTTTATCATAATCCAAAAATACCGGTTCGATTGGATTTACTTTCGATGCTTTTATTTCTTTTATAAAATCGCTTTCCGTATCGCGATTGGATGAGATGGGCGTAATGGCCGGTTTGTCAATTTTAGGAATATCCGGCATACCTTTCACTTTATTGACTACTAAATAATTGTCCTCAAAAAACCGGTTACTGAAATCCACAATATCTTTCTTCGTCAACTTTTCTAAGTTGTCGACCATATTGACTACGTCTTCCCATTTCTTATGGCTGACAAAAGCATCGAGAAACATCATGGCGGCATATCCCGGCTCTTGTTGCTGGTAATATTTATCCAAACGGAAGTTGTTAATAATTCCTTTCAGCAGTTGATCATCAAATTCACCTTTTTTGATAAGTTCAATTTGGGAAAGGAGCAAGTCGCGCACTTCGTCTAAAGATTGTCCTTCTTTCGGATTTCCATACAGTTGAAACATGCTGTAATCGGCTAAACCGTTTACATAGCTTCCGGCACGCAATACTTTTTGCTTTTGAACAAGATTCAGGTCGATCAGTCCGGCTTTCCCGTTAGTCAACATATAGCTGATCAATTCAAGTTTCAATAGATCCGGTGCATTTGCCGCCGGTCCGCGATAAGCAATAGTGACATTTTCTGCTTCCAGTCCAACAACTTCTTTTCGGACAGGTTGTGTAATGGGTTCCTCCTGATTAAATTGAAGCGCAGGAAAAGGTTTGGACTGCATCTGACCGAAATACTTGGTGATAATATCCATGGTAGCATCGGGATCCAAATCCCCGGCCATACATATAGCCATGTTGTTGGGCACATAATAGGTGTTGAAATATTTCTTGATGTTGGTAATGGAAGGATTTTTCAAGTGTTCCTGAAATCCCAGCACCGAATGTTGCCCATACGGATGATGTGGAAATAAGGAAGTCATAATGGTATCATTCACTTTCCGGGCATCACGGGTTAAGCTCATGTTGTATTCTTCATAAACGGTTTCCAACTCCGTATGAAATCCACGAATCACAGGGTCGGTGAAACGGTCGTACTGAATTTTAGCCCAATTCTCCACTTCATTCGAAGGAATATTCTCGGTAAAAGCCGTCACATCATACGAAGTAAATGCATTGGTTCCCACAGACCCTATGGTCGACATCAACTTATCGTACTCGTTGGGTATGGCAAATTTAGACGCAATCTGCGAAACACTGTCGATTTGCGCATAGATCGCTTTTCGTTGAAGCGTATCTTTTGTTACTCTGTATGTTTCAAACAACTGTTCGATTTGATCAAGGTAGGGCTTTTCGTCTGCATAATCGGAAGTTCCAAAATGAGAAGTCCCTTTGAACATCAGGTGTTCAAAATAATGAGCCAACCCTGTGGTTTCAATCGGGTCGTTTTTAGAACCTACCCGAACCGCAATGTAAGTCTGAATACGCGGTCGATCCTTGTTTACAGACAAATAAACTTTCATTCCGTTCGAAAGGGTATAGATACGGGCCTTCAGCGGATCATTTGGCACGCTTTCGTACGAATACTTTTGTGCCGCCACATTCCATGAATTGCATAACATGGTCAGTATAGCAAAAATACTAAAAAAGAGATTTTTTTTCATTGCCGTGAATATTAGAAATATAAAATTAAGCAAAGGTATGAAAAAAGCATATAAAATCAAATCTGTTTGATAAAAGAGATGCAAAACCTGTAATTAATTTTAAGAATATTTGGAATTATGCAAATTAAACATTATGTTTGCAGTGCATAATAATTGTTATTCGATGGAGTTTGTAGATAGAATAGAGGAAAGCAAAAGGCTCAAGCAGGTGTTAAATGCAGAAAAATCTACATTTACAGTTGTTTATGGGCGCAGGCGTCTGGGCAAATCAACATTAATTACCAGAACGCTTACTGAAAATGATGTTTATTATTTGGCTGATGAGACAGAGGAAAAACTGCAACGGGAAGTTTTGGCAAGACAAATAGCATCGATCATTCCCGGATTTGATAAAGTGATATATCCCGATTGGAATGTGTTTTTCGATACACTCAATAGTCGTACGACGCAAAAGTTTACGCTTTGTTTGGATGAATTTCCGTATTTAGCAGGGAGTAGCCCGGATTTACCATCTGTACTTCAAAATAAACTTGACTCTAAGCGCCTGAAATTCAACCTGATTATTTGCGGTTCTTCTCAGCAGCTCATGTATGGTTTCATATTGGATGAAACAGCTCCGCTTTATGGGCGTGCAGATGCAATTTTAAAAATTACGCCAATAAAAATGCAATATATCAGGGAGGCGCTTGGCGTTTCGGCGATTGAAGCAGTTGAGGAGTATGCAGTCTGGGGCGGAGTGCCGCGCTATTGGGAGTTGAGGGAAGTGTATGCCAATCTTCGTGAAGCGATTGAAGGCAATCTGTTATCCGTAAACGGGACATTGTATGAAGAGCCGTTAAAACTTTTCAAAGATGATATCAAGGATGTAGTAAAGACGGCAACCATCATGTCGTATATTGGAGCGGGCGCTAATCGACTTTCGGAGATAGCCGGACGCTGCGGAGAAATTGCGACAAATCTTTCACGACCGCTTGCCAAATTGATTTCGTTGGGTTATATTGTCAAAGAGATTCCTTTTGGTGAAAACGAGAAAAATTCAAAGAAAAGCCTCTATAAGATAAATGATTCGTTCATGAATTTCTATTTCCGGTTTATAATTTCCAATCGCTCTTTTATTGAAATAGGTCGTATAACTCCTATATTAAATACTTTAGACGATCATTTCTCCAGCTATGTTGGAGATTATTGGGAGAAACTTTGCAGGGAAACGGTTTCAGGAAATGAGATGGACGGAATAACGTATGACATGGCACGCCGTTGGTGGGGAAATGTTTCAAAAAATGAACGCATTGAAATAGATGTTATGGCAGAATCCTTGGATAAAAAATACCTGCTTGTGGGCGAATGCAAATGGACTAACAGCGAAAATAACGACCGTTTATTGGCGGAGTTAATAGCAAAAGCGGAAAAATTACCATTGGCAGAAAATCATACAATAATTCCTAAACTTTTTCTAAAAAATCCTCCGGTTGGTACAATGAAAAATGTGCTGCTTCCGGATGATGTGATTAAATTACAGTAGAAAAGAGATGCAAAACCTTGTATTTCCTTCTACCGAAGTATTGAACGCAAACTTGCACCCGTGATTCAGCAACACTTCGCGGACAAACATCAGCCCGATGCCTTGCCCTTGAAGCTTGGTTGTAAAGAACGGAGTAAAAAGTTTTTCTTTTATTTCTTCGCTGATTCCGGCGCCGGTATCTTCAACCATGAGCTGAGGAGAAGAAGATTGAGTAATGATACGAACCTCTCCGTCGGCCTGAATGGATTCGTAAGCATTCTTTACCAGATTGATCAGCGCCTGTTCGATTTGTATGCCGTCGATTTTTACTACGACGGGAATATCCGATAAAAGCAAAGATAATCGAATATTGCGACGATTACACTCCGTACTGCACAATGTTTCAACAGAGTATACTAACCGGTTCAAATCGGTTTTCTGTAAAACCGGAGGCGGGATTTTGACTACATTGGCAAAATTAGTGATGAAGCGGCTCAGATGGATACACCGGTCGTAAGAAGCTTCCACTGCCGGCAAAACATCGGATAACTCATTATTCTCGTGCAGTTTCAGCGTGTCGGAAATAATCGTAAGCGTAGAACCGACTGCAGCTACCGAGTTATTGACTTCATGAGCCATCATGCGGATAATATTTTCGTAGGACTTTTTCTCAATTTTCAGCGCTTCGTGCGTCAATTCTTCTATCAAAATAAAGGGACGGGGAAATCCACGGTCGATAAAAGACGACCGGATGCAGCGGTAAAGGGTGATCCCTGAAATTCGCAAGACGGTATCTTCGTCGGCTTTCAACGCTGCCAGCGATTTTCCGATCTCAATAACGGATTCATCCAATGGTTTGCCAAGAACCGTATTTTCCGAATCCAGATTCAATAACCGTAATCCTGCCGGATTAATCTGACTTATTTTATCATCAAAATCCAGGATTATCAACCCTAAAGGCGATGCCTGAATCAACAAATCCAAAAAACGATTCTGTTCCCTTACATGCAGCCTTTCTTCCTTGAGTTGATCCATCATTCGATTGAAGATATCAATCAGGCGGTTGGTTTCATCATGTCCTACCCTTAGACGGAGGCGGGACGAAAAATCCTGCTGTTTCAGTAAATCCATTCCATCGGTTATTGTCCGGAATGGTTTCAACAGCAGGTTATAGAATAAGATAAAAAGTACAATGGATAGCAGTGTGATTCCTTCAACGAGCAGGAACATTCTGAGGTTGGATTTGAGATACAGGAAGCCTAAGGTAATCAGCATGCCGAATACCAAGGTAAATAATAGCCAGAATAATGCTTTTTGTTTCATACCCCTGAATCCCCTAAAGGGGACTTTTAAAATCACTGCCCTGCCCCCCCTTTAGGGGGAGCAGGGGTAATCCCATATTTTTCCAGTCTTCTATACAGCGCCTGCCGCGTCAATCCCAGCGCCGCCGCCACTTTCGAATAATTATCGCCATACATTTCCAGCGCTTTGCGAATCATATTCTTTTCCATTTCTTCCAAAGGCAGCAATGACTCCGATTTCACAGGAGTAATCTTTCCTGGACTTTGTTCGTATTGCCGTTCAAAGTCGACGGATGTCAGTACGGATTCCCCCGAGACCAACAGCGTTCTGTCCACCAAATTTTTTAATTCTCTGATATTTCCAGGAAAAGGTAAACTCTTTAGAAACGTAACCGCATCGGGAGTTATATCCACCGGCTTCCTGTTGTTTTGTTGAGCTTGAAGCTGGGCAAAATGATTTACCAGCAAAGGAATATCGTCTATTCTTTCCCGAAGGGACGGCACACGGATGGTAATCAGATTAATGCGATAAAACAAGTCTTCGCGGAAAGCGCCGTTGGCAACCATTTCCTTCAAGTTCCGGTTGGTAGCGCTGATAATACGGACATCCACTCGCCGTGGCTTGCTGTCGCCCAGTACTTCAAATGTCTGATCCTGAAGTACCCGCAAAAGTTTCACATGGCAATTCACATCCAATTCGCCTATTTCGTCAAGAAAAATGCTTCCTTTATCCGCCAGGTCGAATCGCCCGGTACGGTCGTAATGGGCATCGGTGAAAGCTCCTTTTTTATGCCCGAACATCTCGCTTTCGAACAACGATTGCGAAATGCCGCCCAGGTTTACTTTAACAAAAGCTTGCTTTTTCCGGTTGCTGTGAGCATGAATCGCTTCTGCAATCAATTCCTTGCCCGTACCGCTTTCTCCCGTGATCAATACCGGAGCGTTGGTCGAAGCAATCCTCATAATCGTATGAAAGATAGGTGTAAGCAGTGGTGATTTCCCTATAATCTTTTCGTACTGGAATTGTTCTGCGTCATTATCTTCCTCTTTGTTCAGGTGTATAGCTGTTTCAATACTTTTCAGCAAAGCGCGATTATCCCACGGTTTGGTAATGAAATCGAAGGCTCCCGCCTGTATGCCTCTTACCGCCAAGTTGATCGAACCCCAGGCAGTAATCAGGATTACCGGTACGGCAGGACAAAACAGTTTCACCTGGCGCAATAAAGTAAGCCCTTCCTCTCCGGTTGTGCTCATGGTATAATTCATATCCATCAGTATTAAATCGGGAAGCTGTTGTCGCACAAAATCAACCGTTTCTTTTGGATTGGAAGAAGTGGCCGTTTCGTATCCGGCTCTGTTGAGAACCAGGGTTAATGAAGAACGGACGGCAGAATCATCGTCGGAAATCAGTATCATAATCCTTGAATATCCTTCAAAAACAAATAATGCGGATCATCGAACATTTCTTTCATTACCTCCTTGGTTGTATTATAGGAACGCATATTCGTGAGGATTTGTTCTACTTTTTCCTTGAAATCGGGCGTCTTCTCCAACTCCGGCAGGTTACGGAGGGGACGGTTTCGCCAAGTCAAGAGAAAAGACAGGTCGTATTTTTTCAGCAGTTGCAGCAAATCCAAACTGATGGGGCCACATTCGCTCAAGGCATGCAATTTATGCTTTTCTTTGGCGTATTGATCGGTAAATTGCAATGCTTTATCAATCGCCTCATTGAATTCCGATCCGGAACCGTACCAGTCAATGGATATCATATCTATGTAATCATCGCCCGGATAGCCTCTCAAATACTGCTCTAATGAATATACTTTGTCCGTGTTATAGGCAAACAAAATATTATGTAGCCCTTTTTCGCGCAGGAAATGTACCGTATAGCACCATAATTCCGCGTATTCCTCGTCTGTACAGCGAGTATCGCCCCACCAGAAAAAACTTCCCGAATGTTCGTGATAGGGACGGAAAATGAATGGAATCAAATTGCCCTTATCGTCTTTCCAGGTTTTAAAATAATTGGCTAATATGGTCAGCCATCGATCGAACTGTTCGTGATTTTCTCCTCCGGGAAGAATACTTTTCACTGCATTTAAACTATCGGCAGAAAGCGTTTTAACATCCCATGCTGAGCCGGCGCCGTTCGGTTCTTTTTTACCCGGATAGTGCGAGGTGATGGGGTTTGTCGCGTGCCAACTGACGGTAATAATGCCTTTCATTTGGTGGAATAATTTCACTTGTTCAGTAATCTGAGCGAAAGACACCGAATCCAGACTGCGCTCGCCGCCTCTTTCAATTTCCCCTAACTCGAATCCTGCGACTGCCGGATAATCTTCCACCGCCTCTTTGGTATCGGAACGTCCCGGCTGGTACCACCACGTAAATCCGCACATCAGGTCGTCCTGATGACCGTACATCGTTCCTTTTTTCTGTAATTCCACCAAGCGGGAAAATAGTTGCTTCGCTTCCGGAGTAGCTTTCGGATCGGAAGGCAATACTTTTGTAGCTCCTGAAACGCATAGAGTTACGAGGAGTAATGCGATAATTGTGACTGTTGTTCTCATTTTCATTAATATTATATTAACCATCATATTACAATACATAGATTTAGGTACAAAAATACAAAAATAGTATTAATTTTCAATTATACTCTTATTTTTGTAGCATAATTTAATTAAGAGCTACCCTTCCTAATTAAGCCATCCAACCTTCCTGATTAAGCTCATGAACCCCGGTCTCGAAGCAAGTGTACCGGCATAACGATAGATATTTATTGTAGGACTAAACTATGATTAGTCCTGGGGCTGTCTCAAAAGCAAGAGACAGCCTCTTCTTTTTTAAATACAGTAGTATTCATTTTTAAATACAGCAGTATTTATTTTTAAATACAGCAGTATTTATTTTTAAATACAGCAGTATTTATTTTTAAATACAGCAGTATTTATTTTTAAATAC
>Ga0123357_10011193_pt1 | contig 11482 bp, 9 predicted proteins | sample TergutEmb28metaG_FD_89873 | JGI IMG/M metagenome (GOLD analysis project Ga0123357, IMG submission 89873) | Embiratermes neotenicus P4 segment gut microbial communities from Petit-Saut dam, French Guiana - Emb289 P4 | ecosystem: Host-associated > Arthropoda: Insects > Digestive system > Gut ...
CCCATAGCGCCATGATCAATCAAAATAGGCATCACAAACCTCCATTCAAACGCGCCGCAACCTTAGCAAACGCCGCCGACTGCTGATCCTCACCAGTATCCAAATGAGACTGATGAGCCCGCAAAGAAGCCTCAAACTCATCCAACGCCCCAGTCACACGAGACGACTCGGCATTCCAATCACCCATCAACTTCTTAAACGCCGCCGCCGACTCGCCAAGAAACCTAGGAGCAAGACTTTGAACATGAGAATCAACCACACCAATCCGGCGAGTCAACTCCTCACGAGCCTGACGAGTCGCCTCAGCACCCCTCAAGATCGCACCATCTTGTTCAGACATTACCGCCATGATGACAACCCCTTTCTGTGTCCCTGTGGAACATCTCCATTGAACACCTGCCCCAGGTTTGAGGACAAGCAGCTACCAGGCTAACACACAAAAATCAAGCCAACCCCAAAACCAACATATGAGACAACAACAAGATGCCGCTCAGAAGGCCCCTCGCCAGAGCCACCAAAACACGCTTGATGCCAGAAAGGCTGCCGGGACCAAAGTAACCTGCGACAGGGCCAGGGCGATGTCGCCGACGCGGCCCACAAGCGGCGCTCCCTGTTGACTGGTGCTGGCTAGGCTGATCGACACGGCCAGTACCGCAACGCAGACTAGGCCAAACACCAGGCCCGAGGCCGGTACGAGCAGCCCGCTGGCGCCCTGAAGCACTAGGTGCCAGGTGAGTTCCACAATCACGACAACCGCTGCCGCCCTTGGCACCAGCCTGACCGTCCGCAACGCCGAGCCAGTAGGTGCCAGCGTCAAGATGACAGCGGATGCCAGCACCGTCGCCAGTGACGCCCAGGCTCGTGGCCCCGTCGACGCGCCAGGCCACAGGACGAGCCCCGTAAGGCCAGTTGCCGCCAGCGAACCAAGGACGGTCACTACAGCGACCGTGGTGTCGGAGTCCTTGACGACGCGGGTGGCCCTAGCGTCCGTCACGCGTCCCGGCGAACGGACCTGCGCGGCGCGTGTGCTGAGGGCCGATGTGGCAAGCAATGGCAGATCCACGAGCTGCTCCGCCGGAATGCGAGGTGCCAGCATGGGGGCCGCGACGACGGCGGCGACGACCAGCGCAAGCACCAACGGCGCCAGGCCAGACAGAGCACCCGCAGGCAGTACCAATGCAGATACTGCGGCGGCAACCGCAACCAAACATACGGTCGCCAGCGCGTCACCACGTTGACGCGTCCACACCCACCCAAGGCCTTCGCCGACCACAGCCAGCCATACGGCCGCCACGAGGCCCGCACGCCACTGAAGGTCAAGCGTCTGGGTGAGGACTACGGCCAGCACAACGCCAGCGGCGACGCCGACGCCCAGTCGCAGAGCAAAACCTGTGGGGGCCACTGGCAAGCGAAAATGCAGCCTGAAGCCTGCCCTTGCGGCCCTGCCGTCTGAGCCAAGCGAGCCATCCTTGCTAAAGATGAGCACCGAGCCCGGCGCAACTTGGTCACCAATCGCGCCGCTGGATGACAGAGTTTCGCCTGCCGCCGACTCGACGGTGCCGCGGAACGCTGGATCGACAGCGCCGGCGACATCAGCCAACTGCGCGGTCGGGTCAACGGCAAGATCAAGTCGCTTGGGGCCGTTCACCACCGTCACGGCTATTCGCTCGTTGGCCACATCGCACCTTTCGGAACAGGCATTCGCGAACGTGGTCCCCGTCAACACGTCACGTCCGTCACGCCTATGCTAGACGAAACGAATAAGAATCAGTACCCAGGAAGGTCCAAGTGGCCATGGCGCAGTCGACGAGTGACGTTGTCACTGTTCCCGTCATGCCCACCGGAAGCCTCGTCCTGGAGACGCCACCCGACAAGGAGACCGCCCAGGGTGGCGGCAATGTCTTGTCGACGCTGCTTCCAATGGTTGGATCCATGGGCGTCATGGTCTTCATGGCTATCAGCAACTCCAGCAACCCCCGTACCCTGCTGATGAGCGCCGCGATGGTGGTCGCCATGCTGTCGATGGCCGGGGTCAGCATGTTTCGGCAGATTGGTTCCCATCGCAACAAGATCATGTCGATGCGGCGGGAGTACCTTGCCTATCTGGCTGAGATGCGGGAAACGACGCGGACGGCTGCGGCACTGCAGCGCAAAGCCGCCCTGTGGACGCTTCCGACCCCAGACTCACTGGCGCTGATCGCCAGCCAGGGACAGCGGCGCTGGGAACGCTCGCCGATCTCGCCGACGCTGCTGCAAGTGCGGGTGGGGGCGTCCGATCAGGAACTATCTATGGAACTGACAATGCCGGAACTTGCGCCGCTAGCCGACCCTGACCCGGTGTGTTACTCTGCGGCGACGCGGTTCGTCGATACGCACAAGGTGGTCGACTCGTTGCCGCTGGCCGTGACGCTGACCCCCTTCGCCCATGTGGATATAGGCGGTGACGCGGAGATGACCCGTGCCCTGGCGCGAGCAATGACCGTTCACCTGGCAACATTTGTTTCCCCCAGTTTGTTGACCATTGCGGTGCTTTGTTCCCCACGCGTCCGCCCCGAGTGGGAGTGGGTGAAATGGTTGCCGCACGCCAGGTCGACGGTCACAGAGGACGACGCAGGCCCGAGCCGCCTCGTGGTGTCAAGCTATGACGATTTGGCGAAGTCATTGGGCGACATCACCACGCGACCGACGTTTGCGCCGCGCGTGGAGAGCATGGAGTGGCCGCATCTTCTGCTGATTGTTGATGACGCTGAATTGCCCGTAAACACACGACTGGGGTCGTTTGAGGGTGCCGCTGGGGTAACCGTCCTGACATTGGTGAAGCAGTGGGAGGCGCTAACCATGCCCACCACGTTGCGGTTGTTGTGCCGGCCCCCACGCACCAGCGACAGCCAGGGCAACGTCGACATTGTGATGCTTGGGCAAGCACCCGTGACGGGGGTGGCTGATGGCATGACCGTCGAGGAGGCAGAGGCGGCCGCGCGGCGGCTGACGCCAGACACGGAGAATGAGGATTCTGCCGAGTCTGCCGCAGTTGGGGTTGCCGATCCGAAACGGACCGCCGATCTGGCGGAACTGTTGGGCATTGGCGACATACGCGATTTCGACCAGACGCGCAACTGGCGCCGACGTAGCGGACGCGACCTTTTGCGGGTGCCTTTTGGCATAACGCCAGAGGGGATACCGGTTAGCCTCGATATCAAAGAATCTGCGCAAGGTGGCATGGGCCCGCACGGGCTGATCATTGGCGCGACCGGTTCTGGCAAGTCCGAGGTGTTGCGCACACTGGTTTTGGCGCTCGCACTTACGCATTCGCCGGAACAGTTGAACTTCGTACTGGTCGATTTCAAGGGTGGCGCCACTTTCGCGGGAATGTCTGGCCTGCCACACGTGTCGGCGATGATTTCGAACCTGGAATCGGAATTGACCTTGGTCGACCGCATGGCCGATGCCCTTCGCGGCGAGATTTCTCGTCGCTATGAGCTTTTGCGGCGCGCCGGGAATTTCGCCAACGTCACTGACTATGAGGCTGCGCGGCTGGCGGGAAAGCATGACGAGCCGCCGCTGCCTGCCCTTTTCGTCATTCTGGACGAGTTCTCGGAGTTGCTTACCGCGAAACCAGAATTCATCGATATTTTCGTGCAGATTGGGCGCGTCGGTCGATCGTTGTCGATCCATCTTCTGTTGTCGTCGCAGCGGTTGGAAGAGGGGAAACTCAGGGGCCTGGATTCCCATCTGTCGTACCGCATCGGGCTGCGCACGTTTTCGGCTGCGGAATCAAGAGTTGTGTTGGGTGTCACTGATGCCGCCAATTTGCCGGCCCTGCCAGGCATTGGCTTCCTCAAGCTTGGCAGCGATCAACTAGTCCAGTTCCGCGCGTCATATGTCGCGGCCCCGCCGCGGGGGCGAGCACACGCAAACGTCACCACATCCAGCGAAGACGAAACAGATTCGGAAGCGGTCGTGGTGCCGTTCAGCACATCACCAGTTTTTTGGACGCCACCGCGCCCAATGCGTGGTCTGAGTGAAGTAAGTGACGACACAACCGAGGCTCCAATCGTTCCCCGTAGGAGCAACCTCAGGGCCAGCGCCGTGGAGCAGCCAACGGTTCCGACACCCGACGAATCCGGCGACGGTCGTTGGGAAGGCATGACCCAAATCGACATTGGCGTTGCGCTGATGTCGCCGCTCGGCCCCAAAGCCCATCAGGTTTGGCTGCCACCGTTGGAGACGCCTGACACGTTGGACGAGCTGATGCCCGATCTGGCCGTTGACCCGACGCTTGGACTGATATCGCACAAGTGGCGCGACGGCGGTCGTTTGGTGATTCCATTAGGGACGGTTGATATCCCGCTTGAGCAGCGCCGTCAGCCCCTTGTGTTCGACTTGTCCGGCGCGGGAGGAAACTTGGCGGTCGCCGGTGGCCCACTCACCGGAAAGTCGACCTTTCTACGGTCGCTGGTCTTAGCCGTCTCCCTAACCATGACCCCCGCCGAAGCGCAGTTCTACATTATTGATTTCGGTGGTGGGACATTTGCCCCATTCAACGGTGCACCACATGTCGCGGGGGTTGTGACGCGCGACCAGACGCAGATTCTTGGGCGGGTGATGGCGGAAATCGAAGACATTATGGCAAACCGCGAAGCCTATTTCCTTGCGAACAAGATTGACTCAATGGCGACGTATCGTTCTCGCCGCGCGAATGGCCAGGTGGACGACGGACGGGGCGACATCTTCTTGATAGTTGACGGGTGGACCGTGCTTAAGACCGACTTCGATCAACTGGAGCCTCGCGTTCAGGCCATAGCTACCCGCGGTCTGGGTTTCGGAATCCATGTGATTGTCAGCGTCGGGCGTTGGGCAGATTTGCGTCAGCAACTCAAAGACGTGATGGGCACGAAATTTGAGCTGCGGCTGGGTGATCCCACCGAATCGGTGGTCGACAGGAAAATGGCGGTGCAGGTTCCGGAGGGTCGTCCCGGCAGGGGTATCGATTCAGGGCAGCATCACGTGCTCACGTCACTGCCGCGCATTGATGGTGACTCTTCGCCGCAGACGCTGGGGGACGGCGTGACGGATGCGATCAGCCGAATCACGGAGGCCTGGACTGGCAGCAATGCGCCGAAGCTCAAGCTTTTGCCGACCAAGGCCAGTCTGAAAGAGTTGCGGGTGAAAGCCGCCGACGAGCCTGGGCTGATACTTGGTGTCGAGGAGCGTCACCTTGATTGTCTTCGCTTTGACCCCGCCCGCGAGAATCACCTGGCGCTATTTGGTGATCAAAAATCAGGCAAGACAACCTTCTTGCGTTCGTTGAGCCGGGAAATAACGCGCACTGCCAGGCCAGAGGACGCACAGGTATTCCTGATCGATGTTCGGCGCAGTTCATTGGGGGAAGTGCCGGAAGCCTATCTGGCCAGTTACATGGCTACGCGCGAGGATGCCACCGAAATGATGGGCGGGTTGGCCGAGCTTCTCAAGGGCCGCCTTCCGAGCCGTGACGTGACCCCCGAGCAACTGCGGACTCACTCTTGGTGGAAGGGAGCATCCATCTGGGTGTTGGTGGATGATTACGATTTGGTGGCCACGCAGTCGAGTAACCCGTTGGCTGTGTTGCAGCCGTACTTGGCGCAAGCCGCAGACGTCGGGTTGCACCTGGTGGTCACGCGTCGAAGCGGTGGTGCCGCTCGTCAAGCCTATGATCCGGTGTTGCAGGCCTTGACCGAACTTGGCGCCACAGGCATCATGCTGTCCGGCAGTCCGGACGAGACGCCCGTGTACACGGGCGTGAAGTTCCAGCGGGCCGTCCCTGGCCGGGCTCAAGTCATCAGCCGCGACCTGGGTCGTCTGACAGCACAGTTGGCCTGGAGCGACCCGACCGTGTAACTGTCGGCTGCTTGTTGGTGGCGCTCGCCGCAGTGTAGGTTTGTGCCTTGACTGATGCAGATCAACACCAGTCAGGGGCACTCCGGCAAGTGCCAAAGTGACGTCCGTGGCCTTGCCATCGTTTGACGGCCAGACCTGCGCAGGACGATCAGGACGACAGCGGCCACTGGTTGGCCGGTCGTTCATCCATGCCAAACGATCGCCGTCTCATCTCGTGGGATTCCCTTGTGGCGTGCCATGACGGGGTGCTAGCATCTTGCCATGGTGCTCGTGGCAGAGTTCCAAGAGATGTTTCTGCCACGGCAATGCACCGTCGACCTCGCCGCAGGCACGAGCGGTGGATCTGGGCGGACCAAACAGGATACAGAGGGAAGTGTCATGGAGCGGGTGAACCATAGCGACTCGGGCAACACTGTGACAACTGATTACGAGGCGCTCCGCGACTTGGCCGACGACATGGCCAAGCAGGCCGGTGCAATGGAATATGCGCTCGATCTATTGCAGGGACAGTGGAACCAGATGACGTCAATGACATCTGGGCTCACCACTGAGGCGTTCCGGATCACCTCATCCGGCTGGATGGCTCACATGCGCACTCTCGTTTCGGCGCTTGATGAGGCACACGGTTGGGTGCTGCGCCGCATCAGAAATGTTCAAGACGTTGAGGCTGACGCGGTAGCGCGTCTGGCGAGAATATGAACGGACACTGATATGGCTAACTACGCTGACCTGCCAGACTACGTCAACAATCTGGTCAAAGCCGCTATTGATGCTCATATGCGGGAGCGGTTTTTGTTTGCTGCTCCGATTCCGGTCGTGGACGGATTCTACAGGATCTGCGACATGTCGACTTCGCCGGCATTTATTATGAACGTTGCGTGCCCTGACGCTTCAGGGAACGGCGGCGGTGAATCTTCCTTTTATGACTTGGGTCCGCTTGCGGAATACCTTGAGGAGCAGCCGGGAGTGCTCCAGGAATATGACCAGACTCATCAGTTCGCCTATCTTCGCGCGCGTGTGCACCAGATAATTGAAGGCGATCCATGGACGGGAGGTGTCCTGAAATGGACAGAGTTGCCACGTCCCAGTGGTTTCGATGACACAATCAGTGCCTTGGGCACAGCAATCGGTCTACTGAGCGTAGACGATGCAGGAAACTTCATTACGCGAAGGGTCGCGGACATCAAGAATACGTTCAATCGTGCCGATGCCAGCGGGACCCAACTGCCTGGCACCGATCCCATGAGTGGCGACTTTGTGCAGGCCCTTCGCCTCATGCTGACAGGTGATCCGAGTGATGACCATGACAAGACGCCAGGGCAGTGTGGGCAGTTGATTACGTTTTGCAAGGGCATACATGATTATTTGGTCGTGCTTGATTCCTTGCTAAGGGCGGAGCGCGGCGTGTGGGAGAGCGCCCGCCAGGATGTGGCTGACGTGGTTTGTGGGGCGGTTGACCAGTTCAATGGTTGGTGGCCACTCACATCAATAAGTCTCAGCGAATTGGTAGCAGGCCTTGCGCTGGCGGGCGATCTTTTGGCGCTGACTGGCCCCGGAGCTGGGGTTGGAGCGTTTTTCGGTATTCTTGCTGACCTTGGATCCGTCGCAATGGCATTTAACACGAACACCACCATGTCAATCGACACCGCCAAATTCGGGTCCGTCGAGGAACTCCTCGGTGGGTTTGAGAGGTCACTGAACGCTTGGTCTGATTCAGACGGTGCCAGAGCCAGCGTTAACCAGGGCATTTTCGCTCGGGAGCTAGACCTGTATTCGGATTCATTTGACCTGTCCGACAGCGCTCCAAAAGCGAAGGTTATCCCCGGCAACCAAGATCTGCTCCTCAGCTCAGTTGATTCGATTAAGCTAAGTACTGGGAATGTTACGTCTGGCGACCTTGACGGGTTGGTCACTGTGGCGGCCCTCGTCGGCCAAGTCGCGGAAGAGTTGAAAACTGTGGCGAAACTGATCCGAAGCGTTGCCGATTCTGCTTCGATGCTGGCATGGCACAGGCCGGGTGGAATCGGTTATGTCGTATTCGATGCCGAATATGGCCCTTTTCGGAAGTGGAACGACTTTGCGGGGGCAATAATCAACCTGACTGACGATGCCGGCGTTGATCTGCGCCCTACAGTCCGCGTGCTCCTCCAAATTCAGAAACTGATAACGGACTACCGCGACAAAGTGGAGCAATGCGACCTGGGCGACGCCCATGCTTGCGACGCCATAAAGCATGGCTGGTGAACCATGGCGTTGTTAGGCAGAGCATGCAGCGGTTATGCCCGCGTCCACCAGGTTGTACATGTTCGCCACTTGGCGGCTGTGATTGCGGTGATCATCCCTCTTTGCGTTGGTGGCTGTGTTGCTGCACCGTCCCAGTCGTCCTCGAATGTGGTGCCAGACAAAGCATTTCAGGCGTGTTTGAACAGCTATCATGGTCAAGATGGTTCTGCTGATATCACGCCCACGCAGCTTGGTTCTTTACATGGCGAAGTGGACTGCGTCGTACATCATGTGGTGTCGATCGAAGGCGCCCAGTATCTGGCCAATATCACCGATTTGGGTCTTTCGACCAACGAGGTGAGTGACCTGACTCCGGTGTCTGGCCTTGAGAACCTGGAAACGTTGAATCTCGAGGCTAACAAAATAGGTGATTTGACTCCATTGTCTGGGCTGAAGGCCTTGACAACCCTTGACCTTTCGAGCAATAAGGTAATTGATGTGACCCCTTTGTCTGGTTTGACAAGTCTCACAACCTTGCTGTTGAACTACAACAATGTGAGTGATCTGGCGCCCCTTTCGGGCTTGACAGACCTCTTCCATTTGGGCTTGTCTTACAACCAGATCGGTGATCTAGCGCCCCTGTCTAAGTTGAACAGTCTGACTGCACTTGAGTTGGCTCACGACCAGATTGGTGACGTTAGCCCATTGGCGGGGCTGTCAAATCTTCGGGGCCTTGGCTTGGCTGGTAACCAGATCAGTGACGTCACTGCTCTGGCAGGTTTGAATGTTTCGGTGTTTGATCTTCGTGAGAATCGAATCGCCGACCTTTCTGCACTAGGAAACTGGCAGGACTGCCATGGCGGCCACTCCTGTGAACTTGATGCCACGTTGCAACAGGTTGATCTTGGAAGCGTCGCGCTTGGAACCGTGCCTGTGCCGATCGTTACGACCGCTGGGCACGAAATGGCTGTAAGCGTAACGGCGGGCCCGGCTGTGATCAATGGCGATGGCACAATCACCTACACTTCTGCTGGACGCGTAACATTAACATGGGACACCACGACTAACTCGCAGTCTGACCAAAAGTTCTTTTCGGGGATGGCTTTCGTGACGGTTCTCGCGCAGTAGGCCTGGTCGATAATGATGGGCGGGTTGGCCGAGCTTCTCAAGGGCCGTCTTCCGAGCCGTGACGTGACCCCCGAGCAACTGCGGACTCACTCTTGGTGGAAGGGGGCATCCATCTGGGTGTTGGTGGATGATTACGATTTGGTGGCCACGCAGTCAAGTAACCCGGTGGCTGTGTTGCAGCCGTACTTGGCGCAAGCCGCAGATGTCGGGTTGCACCTGGTGGTCACGCGTCGAAGCGGTGGTGCCGCCCGTCAAGCTTATGATCCGGTGTTGCAGGCCTTGACCGAACTTGGCGCCACGGGCATCATGCTGTCCGGCAGTCCGGACGAGACGCCCGTGTACACGGGCGTGAAGTTCCAGCGGGCCGTCCCTGGCCGGGCTCAAGTCATCAGCCGCGACCTCGGTCGTCTGACAGCACAGTTGGCCTGGAGCGACCCGACCGTGTAACGACGACTTCGGCACTGAGTCGCAGGTCGTCTAGATTCAAGTTCATTCGGTATGTCCTGGTTGGGCTATACTCATGCGCAGGGATCTTTTTTGCTGTCGCGATTGAAGGCGTGATGAATCGGTAAGGGATTTGTGCCGCTGATCTTTCGAGGGAAGGATTAGCGTCATGGCTAACCGTTATGATCCGTTGAAGAAGGATCGTGCTATCAAGATGGTGTTGTCGCATCTGAGCGAGTACCCGTCTGTGTATAAGGCCGCGGCGGCGATAGGGCCGAAGGTCGGAGTCGGGGTCGAGTCATTGCGCCGTTGGGTGCAGGACAGTTTGACCAAGGACACGCCCGAGGGGGCGGCCGCTGAAGTGGAGTCGAAGAAGATCAAGGAGTTGGAGCGGAAGGTCCGCGATCTGGAGGAGGCCAACGAGATCTTGAAGGCGGCCTCGATTTTCTTCGCTGGGGAGCTCGACCCCCGTCAACAGCGAAGGTAGTGGCGTTCATCGATTTGATGAGGGGTAGGGGTTTCCGGGTCGAGTCGGTCTGCCGTGTCCTTGGTGACTACGGGATTAAGATCGCCGCGAGAACCTATCGGGCGTTCAAACAGCGCCCGCTATCGGCTAGGGCGAAAACAGACGATCAGTTAACGTTGTTGATGCGCCAGTTGCGCGAAATCCCTGACAGCCAGGGGCGTCTGCCCCGGGAGCGGTTCTATGGGCGCCGCAAGATGCGGGCCCTGCTGGCCCGCCGCGGTGTTGTGGCCGGGGAGGAGAAGATCGGGCGGCTGATGCGCGAAGCGGGCATGAAGGGTCTACGCCGGGGACGCCGGATCGTCACCACCCGCAAGTCCACCCCTTCCGCCGGGGACCTGCTGAAACGCTGCTTCGCCGCTGACGCGCCGAACAAGGTGTGGGTCACCGATGCGACCTATGTGCGCACCAGTTCCGGCTGGGTGTATGTCACGTTCATGACCGACGCGTTCAAACGCAAAATCGTGTCATTCCACGGCTCCACCCGCCTGGATGAGCGCCTCGTCAAAGAAACCCTCGTACTGGCTTTGGGGGAACGCCGCCACGATGGTCACCCGATCCCTGAAGGCCTGATCCATCACAGCGATCACGGCAGCGTCTATACGGCCCTACGTTACGGCGAGCAACTCGCACTGGCCGGTATCGTGCCGTCGTTCGGCACCGTCGGCGATTCGTACGATAACGCGTTGGCTGAGACTGTGAACGGCCTTTACAAGGCTGAATGCGTTGACCAGGACGGCCCGTTCGCCAACCTCGCCGATGTCCTCGACGCTACCGCCGGCTGGGTCCACTGGTACAACAGTGCCCGGCTCCACGAATACCTCGGCTATACCACTCCAGACGAAGCCGAGGCAGAGTATTATTCACACCAACAGCCGCTGGAAACCCAGTAGGTCAAACAAAAAACCAGCGGCATGAAAACCCTACCGGTTCAGTTGGTGTTCAGCCGGAATCTTTGCGTCGCTGGGTGCAGGCGGAACGGTTGACTGGCACGCCGGAAGGTGACGCGGTCGCGGACAGGTTGGCGGAGTCGAAGCGGGTCAAAGAGTTGGAACGCAAGGTCCGCGATTTGGAGGAAGCTAACGAGATATTGAAGGCGGCCTCGATTTTCTTCGCCGGGGAGCTCGACCCCCGTCAACAGCGAAGGTAGTCGCGTTCATCGATCAGATGCGCGGTCGGGGTTTCCGGGTCGAGTCGGTCTGTCGGGTTCTTCGGGACTATGGGATACAGATCGCCGCGAGAACCTATCGGGCATTCAAGAAACGTGTGCCGTCGAAACGTCAG
>Ga0123357_10011197_pt1 | contig 11481 bp, 5 predicted proteins | sample TergutEmb28metaG_FD_89873 | JGI IMG/M metagenome (GOLD analysis project Ga0123357, IMG submission 89873) | Embiratermes neotenicus P4 segment gut microbial communities from Petit-Saut dam, French Guiana - Emb289 P4 | ecosystem: Host-associated > Arthropoda: Insects > Digestive system > Gut ...
CAACCAATTAGTCGCAGGCTCCTGAAGATGGTCGTATTAACGGCCGAAATATGTTGAGCATTGAATGAACATTGAATAAAATAATAAAATAAGTGGCATCAAGTTGGTTTTCTCTTTACTCAACGGTTTATGTACTTTAAATTTATTTGTTTATTGCGAGTTACAAAATGATTTATGTTTATGCTTTTCATTATAAGGTTATTTCCTCTAGGTTAGGTTTGGTTATTTTCCTCTGGGTTAAATAATTCTATCATTATCATTATCATCATAATCATGATCCTGTTGTTACATCTAGGGTCACAATTATTAACCGCTTCTGTCGTGTTATGTTTGCTGTGTAATTGTGCTGTGTGTAAGAATTCGCGTATTAATAAATTTGTACTCCATCCGTAACTGATCCTGCTTTGCTAAGCCAATGCGTTAATAACTTGAATTAAATTCTCCCAAAATATTCATTTAATCATACGAAATTCTGTCACGTTCTTTAACATTTTCTAATTAACATTTTTGTTACTTTCATGTTCTTTTACCAAATGGAATTTGTTCTTAATATCTTTTTACCCTGCATTATCTGTTGCGGTTAGTAATTTATTTCTTTTTTCTTATATTCCTGTGTTCATTCCGTAACTAGATTTATGGCTGTTATAGCAGCAGATTGATGAAAAAGAAATAGATGAAAGGAAATTTCATTAGCAGTAATATAATTTTTGTCATTGTAGACTTATTGTATATTTGAAGAATAAAAGACCAACTTGATTTCACTTGCTATTTTATTTCACTTCTCATGTGCTCAACATGTTTCGGACATTTATATATCCATCATCAGGAGCCTGCGACTATACTGTTGAATTACCATATTGATCGTATTGTTCTTGGTTCGATATGTGTTGGAGTTTCGGTGTGGTTGGGTTGGAGTGGTATCCGTCTTGCAGGCTGAAGCAATGTGGTAATTCAACATAATAGTCGCAAGCTCCTGATCATGGATATCAATGTCCGAAACATGTTGAGCACATAAGAAGTAAAATAAAATAGCAAGTGACATCAAGTTGGTCTTTCATTCTCCAACTATCACCATGATGCACGGTCCTATAAACATAAGTCTACCGTACATTTGTTTTGTTTCGTAGTATTATCTGTGTAAGTATGTATGCCTCTATATATACGAGTACGTAAGCATGTACGTACGTAGTATGTATATATGTATTATGTATGTATGTGTGTATGTATGTATGTATGTATGAATTATGTATGTATATACGTATGTATGTAGGTGTATATATGTATATATATATATATATGTCTGAATGTATGTGTGTATGTATTCGTGCGTGCGTGTATGAAAGAACATTGCAAAGTAACATTTACTTCATTTGGCTTTAGGTCTTATCCCCTTGTACTGCACGGATAAAGCTTCAGTCATAAAAATCTATTCACGTGAAAATAAATGGAGATAGCAATTTTGTTAATTGATGCCGTAATCGTCTAGTTCGTCTTTAAAGAAGTTTATGTAGCTCGATAAACATGGATGGAGGTTTGCCGCATACACAAAATTTGTAATGGAGTTATCAGTCTTTGGTAATCAACGTTGTGGTAGGTAAGTTCCTCGAATGTTTGAGGATTACGATTTCTTTTCGTGTGTTGAAAACTACGGAAAACATGCAATGAAATTAGGTTAACTCTGTATACAACTGAATATTCTAGCTTAAATTTGACGAACTGTATAGGCTGCAGTCTCCCATCTTTATTTCCTAATTATGACGTCTGTTCTAATTTCTAGGATTACGTTATGGCAGTAGAGTATTTTATTAGCTGAATAAAGAGAGACCAACTTGATGTCACTTGCTTTATTATTTCATTATTTAATGCTCAACATGTTTCGGATGTTAATACATCAATCCTCAGGAGCTTGGGAATTATTTGTTGAGTTATTTCATGGGTTGTATTGCTTTGGTTCGATATGTGTTGGTGTTGCGTTGTGGTTTGGCTGTGGTATCCGTATGCAGACTGAAGCACCAGTGCTTCAGCCTGCATACGGATACCACACCACCACAGCCGAACCACAACGTAACACCAAAACATATCGAACCAGAGCAATACAACCCATGACATAACTCAACAAATAAGTCGCAAGCTTCTGAGGATGGATGTATTAACATCCGAAACATGTTGAGCATTAAATAATGTAATAATAAATCAAGTGACATCAAGTTGGTCTCTCTTTATTCAACTATCAAGATGATGCACGGTCCAATATACATAAGATTATTTTATTAGCACTAATGACAATTCAGCATTGACCTCAGGATAATGTTGGATTATATTTAGTTACATAAATTTAATCATAAATTTTAGTTGTTATAAAATTAATATGCAATTAAAAGTACTTATCAGAAACTCTCCTGTCAAGTAAGTGGAATAGAGCAGTCGATGTAGTATAAGAGATGCGAGGAAATTTGGACCCCTTAATTTTTGTCTCGGTACATACTTTCCCTAAATAACGAAAAAATGACGCATTATCAAGAGCCTCCATACACAGTTTCTCCACGTCTTCGGCCTCTTCTGCAACCCTGCACCAACTAGGAACAATTGTGCGTATGCGTTTCCGTGCCGTGCCACGTCCTGCTCGCGTAGCCAAGTTCCCACTGCGCGCATCACGTCATCCATTTCCAAATTCTCACCGCAGATTTCTTCCTTCCAAACTGGTAGACAACTAATTGTGCTGGTTTGGGGCTGGATCGGGGTCTCGAGCCCACCTGCCTTCCTATTCGATGTTTAGTCTGAGCTCTTTTACAGCGGGTAAAGTAACACGGACTGACTTGACGTTAAGAATGAAGGGATCCACACCACCCTTCCCTCACATGTCTGTATGTAGTGTATAGGATCAACTTTCCTTTTACCTTCACTGCTACATCTCATCAGTACGGAGCTGATTTCCCATGTGTCGACCTCAGAATCGGTTTGAGGCTATAGCAATCTATGCGGTTGGAGGAGGCCGTACCTTTCGAGGCGCACCAGTAACGCTGGTTGTATCTCGGAATTTTTGGCACGGTTTTGAATATAAATCTTTATATTTCATCATCTGCATTGTCAAATCACGACTAAGTGTAGAGTAAGCTACAAAATGTTGGGTTAAGAAATGTCTTAAAAAGGCCACGACCTACACGAGACAGTCTGGCTCAGACAGCCGAAGAGAGTGGACGTGATGCTGCTGTTTTGGTGTGCTTGGTGTGTTTAATGTTTTAAGCTACGTTCGTACCTTCTTTCTTTGGTTTTTTTTACTGGAGGTTCCAGTCAGATTGTGTTGAAATGTGCAAACTTACAGAAACGGAAAGAGAAAAAATATGGTCAACTGTAGCTTTGACAGCAAGAGTCCACGTATCTCAGCTTTTGAGATCCACAAATGGATCCATGACACTGCACCTAGAAGAACAAGAGGTGCTCACCATAGAAATAGATGGACATATGAGGCAAGTATAAATTAAACTCATTACGCAACCGGTTGTTTTGGACTTAATATCCAGGACCCAAGGACAGTTATACTGTAAACGTAAATAAGGGGACGTCTCAAAGGTAAATATTACGTCAGGTGGGCTTGGACCGATATCCATTCGGGTCACCATCTCCCTGAAGTTGCCAAATGACATATTAACGGCTGCCAAGCGATATAATGCACCTCGTGGGATCAAAGCCAACGTCTGGACGCCATTATATATGTACCGTGTTGGTAACGGAATATCGTTTGTAAAAATGGACTTGATCAAACATATCCCGTCACAACTGACTAACGGTGGATATCGTGCTTTAATATCAGACAGGGACAACCGGCTTCAAGCTAACGATGTGGAGACACAGAACACAGGTCGCAAGACTGTCCGCGTAGGACCACACAAGAGGCGAAGATGCATCTAATTGAAAGACCAATGTGAGCGCAACTGATAGAAACGGCTACTCAAGGGAAGGATAAAAACGAATTCGCTCACGAAAGATCAGGCACGACTGACAACAAAACAACCTGTGGGGACTCAGCCCCCCTCTCCGACCAGCTGCAGAACGATGGTTTACATATGTCATCAACTCATATGACGGTTCCATCAGCCATTGCGAATCGGAAGCCGACAAGTGCATCGCGAGAAGCAGACACCCACGTGAAACGACATGAGGGGTTGAAGTACAAGCTCACGGATTAATATTGCGCTGCGTTCTTAAGTGGAGAGAAGTTGTCGTCTTTGGACAGACTGACGGGAGGGATTGTAATGACGGACCAGCAGAGATGCAGTGTAAACACGCGACAAGAGGGACTGCGACAAAATTTGAAGATTTTCGCCCTTATCAAAATAACTCTCTTGGACATCCTGCTGCCAAGGGGAACCCTAACAAGAAAAAAGGAAAAAATGTACATGGAAGAGGCCACGCCACGACAACGCAGTCGCAGCCGCAGTGAGACGAGGCTGGACTATCACAAGATACCGGGAACGACTACATTTCAGTAGGTCACATAGCGTCGCTTTTCATCACCGGACAACCGGGTACTCTAGTGGGACTATGTTTATGCAAACGACTTTGACATTCTACATGTACAATAAGTTACGACGTATTTTCTGGACGACCTCCCCGGATATGTGACGCATTATAGCATCGGTACTGAACAATGTGAAACGTCTTTCACCGTTCAGGACGGTATTACGCTTAGAGAAACAGAACGACACCGAAGTGGACGTGCCAAGGCGGGATGGATGGGCCGTGTTTTGCTGGTGAATATTAAAACATCTACTGGGTCAAATAGCCGACTTGAACGAGAAGTTTTCTTTAACAATGAGGTGATATATTTCTTGCGACGAACCCCCTAACATTGCAGTTTGGGAGGGGATTTTAATTGTGTAGTACATCCGCTAGATTATACAAATACGTTTCGACCAGGCTGGACACTTGAACAGCTGATTAGACAATAAGGCTTGGTTGATCCATCTGGGACCACTCCCACCCCTAGAATATTCACGCATTATACGCAAACTAGTGTTGCGAGGCTCGAACAGGTATGCATGACGAGGACCCAGGCGACAAAGAAAATCAACTCCACAGCAGTAGCCACTGCCTTTACGGACCACTTGGCAGTAGTACTTCGAAAAGATTTGCACATCCCTGTGCTGTGACGTGGCAGGGGCAAATTGAAACTTAACGCGCGGTCACTGAGACACAGAGGCAGCGATGACCGAGTCAGGGCGCTATGGAAAACGTGGAAGAGAGCTCAAGCCAAATATTACTGATCTAAACCTGTGGTGGATGGAATACTCTAAACACAAACTGGGGAAATTCTGGCAGGCTGAGGGGACACAACGTGCCAATGTTATGGGGCATCAAGAAAATTTGTATTTAACACGTATATATGAAATCCAAGTGTATCGTAAAGCTGAAGAGGAAGTGGCCAAGAAGCTTCGATTTTCCCAACACAGGGCAAGAGAGTTGTATGCAGTGCGTGCTAGGGGACAGCAAGCTGGCGGAGGAAATGAGATTATCTTCAGAGAAGAACAGACGTCGATATTTCAAGTGGCACGCGCTTTGAGGGGACGGACAAGGTGGATGATCACCTACCTACATATGTCGGATGGGACCACCCTCACGACACACCTCGTGATATGAAACCGCATTGCCGCTTACAATGCATCTGCATATACGGGAAAGACAACAGAAGAGTCCATGATAACACAAGTGGGGAAATGGGTTTCCCGAGGATTAACGCCTGAAGCAAACGTGTAGTTGGCTCAGTCAATCAATCTAGAAGAGTTAAAAAGGGCAACTTAAAAAGGTCCTAGGAACAAAGCCCCAGGAGCTGATGACATAATACATGAACTGTACATCCACTTCTGGGATGCGATCAAAAAGGACCTCCTGACTAAGTATTATTCGATCCTACGAAACGGAGATCTCCTCCCACCATAAACCCTTTGCACGCTTGTCTCTGTCCAGTAACGCCAGGCACCGCGTACCATGAACATGATTTTTACGATACCTCGACGCACATTCTACGCGTCTTATACAAGAATGTTATCTCCAGATGTGAGGTGAATAGTTTAATATCAGTGTGCTTCCCGATCGAATGCACGGTAAGACAGGATGCCCTCTGAGCATGTTCATGTATGCTATAGTACTCGAAATTTATTGACCAGCTAGGCTTGGATGGACTGAAAATATGGCCCACGTCTTCATAGGTATCCGTGTTTCCGTATGCGGACAATATCACAACGTCGCCGGCTGACGTCGAAGCAGTAAGGACTTGACTACATTTGTACCAATGAGCTGCAGGTGCCAGTCTCAACCTTACAAAAGACAAGCCCTGCCTCTGAGCAGATGGAACACTAAGTTTGAACCTACAGACATGCCTTACTTACCAGAATCGAATATTTTTGGTATCAGATTCCATGCAATGATCGCAAGACGAACCGGGGCACATGGTTCTCCATTGTTACGCACATCCGACTCTCACTGTGCTAAACACACCTACCTGACCTGAACCTTATGCAGCGCGACCATATCGTCAACATCTTCCACTTCTCCAGAATGTAATATTACACAAATTCCTACCAACTGGAGACGAAGCGCGGAGTCGAGTAAATAGTGTCACGGTCTGATTCAAACGAAGCGGTAGTATTTTCCGCTTACCATTATCGACTCTGTAATTGACACCGCTGAAAGGAGGGCTGGGTTTCATAGATGTCAAAACTAAATGCATCAACTTGCTCCTTAATCGGTAAATACGACTTCTACTGCTAGATGCGACGCTTAAAGCAGCGTGCATAGAACTACGGAACAGAACCATCGCACCGGGCAATCCTAATAAATTTTCAATACCAGCTGACCTCAAGCACCTACCGCTTTTCTTTCGACAGATCTGTTACGTCAATTAAGACATCTTTTACGCAGCTGAAAAGGCCCCCCGCTACAGGCGATATGCAAATCTGTGATTTTTTGTACAAGATTTGCAGTTAATTCGAATCGTAGTCGAATATCCAAACGCCAAGTACACAAATATTTGGAAAAACATCGCCCCCACCACGCTGTCTGATCAGACAAGATCTACGTGGTGCAGGGTTATACACGACCCTACACCCATGCAGGTACGACTACACGGCATCAACTTACAGAACATGAGTGCGTGTGTGCAGTTTAACGTTACTGAAACTTTACTGCTTAGACTTAAACGTAGACTGACACCTGGGAGCTATGGCAATGGACACGTCACAGGACTGCTGAGGTACTGCATACGGACAACAGATATGTCCCCCGCAGCGGCTAGTATTCCCTGATGTCACTGTATTACCGAAAACAAAAGTCACGCAATCATATGATTGATAAGACTGCGTGTACCGTGTTATGCGGAATGGGAGTTATGTCACCCTACGTGATTACATGGATATCGTACGGCGTGTTCGCAAGAAAGCTGAAGAGATGAGGAGAATAGACCACATTTTTGGCGCTTACTTGGAGAAATGTACCTGGGAATATATGCAGTATCTTATGTACCCCGTTTCTCTTAAATCCTTAGAACGGAGAAGCCTGGGATGTCCAATGACTATGTGTTGTAAAGAAGTATATGTATATGTGTCCATAAATGTGAGGATAAGATCTCAATGTTTCTCCCTGTTGTTGCTCATATAGGTGCAGATGTTGGAGTTTCCTGACAAATTCGTAATCTGGTGGTGATGCAGTGCTACAAACATTTAGTGTGTATAAGACTGATGACAGCAAAAATATTTAGTACCGAATTGAAATTATGCTAGTAGAGTAAATGCTGTGAACAGACACAATGTATCAAGTGCCTGATTTTCTGGATAATTTTTTATTAAACAATATATCGGCGCTTAATTACTATAACGCATAGTATTAAGACTAACAAGTTATTTTACACTGAATTTATTTGATAATGAATACCAACTTCAGGTGTCGCCCAGCGGTTCTATCTGTTTAGTTTTGTTTGTTTACGCATTGTCTTTTCCTTTGTTGGCTGTGATTACTGCACTAACACTGTGCCCTGTTTTTATCACACACTAATAGTGTTTTTGGTACACTTCACTGTGCTCTGCTTTTAGTGATAACTACACCAAATCAAAAGTTGTTTAAGCCTTCGCACTAGTTCACTGATGTCGAGTAGCTGGATCGCTTCGACGTTGTTGTGGTCGAGAAGCCTTTCTTCATGCTTCTTAGCAAACTTTCCAATTTCATTCGTAACCATCTCCACTTGAAGGTCCCTATGAAGGTCAGTGTTTCTGATATACCAAGTTGCATCAACGATGTTCCTAAGTACCTTATTTTGAAGTCATTGAATGATGATAATGTTGCTCCGTTTCGTGCATCCCCACAACTCTATGCCGTCGGTTCACACAGTTGTGTATCGACAGCGCCAATCTTCTTCACATGAACCAAAACATTTACTTCTATTTTAGTCCAAGCTCTTCGCGGTTTTTTTTTTTTTGACGTGTAACTTTCAGCGCAGCTTGGCATCCAGCGTCATGCCAAGGTCTTTCACTGTGTTTGAGTGAGGTATGTCTTTGTCATTTCTAGTTATCGGTATATCTTGACAACTTTTGTTTTTACTGGATAATTGGCACGTGTTCATTGTTTATTTTTTTCATTCATCCCGTAAGCAAATAGAGTTTTTTATTAACGTAAAGTTGTAATTAATTATTGAGGAAATAATAAAAGGCAAAAAAATCAGAGAAACTACTGATGTGGTTTAACAGTATTGAAACGTTTTAATGTACATGTAAATGAGTTTGTATTTGTTTGTTTGTTCGTGTGTGTGTAATATTGAAAGTCAACGACTTTAGACGTTACTGAGAAACTAGTTGCTACCCTCCATCTTCGTGTTCGGCAGCGACACGATGCGAAAACCCCAAAACAGAACGAACTTATTTGTACAAATGTAATGCTTGAAATTCATGCACGTGCTACTCGACGATAGGAAAGTTATAACACAAAGGAATTCTGAGTAGCCTTTTGATCAATTAACAGTCCAACATGCTTGTAGTAATAAACACTATAATGGAAGCTTCATTATATGGACGATACTTGGTAGCTAATGGTCGAGGATTTGGAATGTTTGTAGGTCTATGGTTGCAGAGTTTCGGAAATACCAAAACCTCTCGGTGATCTAGATATGAAGGAAGTATTCTATGTCTCATTAAGTAATAGGAGACACCATGAAAACGGAGTATTCAAAGGCACTCTTCGACACTTGATTCCCTTCAAACGTTAATACCCCCAGTCTCTATATTAAGTACTCTCTCGTCTCAACAGTAGATACATCGTTCTTACTACATTTGAATTGTACGAAAACGAACATCGTCGAAAATAGTCGCCTATAAAACGGGTATAAATAAATAGAACACAGCTGGTTTATTGGTTGTTCTTTTATGGTGACTGGTTATTCTTAATTTTATACCATTTTATAAGAATCAAAAAAGTCTGAAGTAAACACCACGTGAAAATGAGAATTCATACGTAATAGGAGTTCGATATTGTAGTGCTAAAAAACGTTGTTTCAACAAAATAATCTTAAATTATATCGTACATCAGATTTTTTCAAACTTTTCTTAAATTTATTAAGTTTTATAATAATAATAATAATAATAATAATTCTTAAATATGTCTTACATGCTAATAACAACACAATAAGAATTCGTTATTCCGGCATTAGACGCAGGTGCTTTTAAGAGCATGTGCCTAGGTTATATCATACATCAATATTTTTTAACCTATGGTTCGCAATCCAAATTTGGGTCGTGATTTGTTCTTCTTGTGTTTCGAAACAAATTCATAAATCTACTTATTACACATTACACATTCATTACAAGTGTATTTAAAGCACAATTTTTTGAATGTAATCACATGTTGCGGTTAATATCGGCTTGTACTGCATGTTATAAATTATGACACAGAACATTCAATAAGTGAGTTTCCAGCATCTCGATGACACATTATTTGATTTGCTGAATAATTATTGTTTTCTCGTCGACGTCCGTGCGTGGTTGAAAAAAATTTGAGTTTGAGGAATGAAAAGAAAAGCGAAAAAATTCTATTAGGTCTATTAAGATCATGAAGACTAACATTAGACAAAGAGCACTAAAGTCAAAAACACGCAGAAGTCTATAAATTCGTGTATGTCCATCATAATTTCATCATGTCATTAAGATTTAACCTTCGTTATATCGATTCGTCATTGTTATCTTACACCTAATACCGTGAGCCCAAAATATTGCCTTATATAGGGAGAGGCTCAGAACTACTGAGAAACACTGATATACAATGACAAACTTTGACTGCAAAATTATATGAAGCGTGTAGCCTGGTTATGGTAGAAAACCAATATTTCCGTAGCGGAACTAGTAAAATCTACGAAGAATGTCACTAGGTCTACCAGATCTCAAATCAACTCTTTAGAGTGGCGACCGTCCAAATACACGCCGGTCTTGAATAAAACTCGGCTGCGCATTCGGTGTGAATAGAAGTAACTCCGTAGTGCTTCATTTGGCTGTTCAGTAAGAGCTAGAGTGCCTCAGTAGTAACAACAGTAAATTTTTGTAATAGCCTGTTCAGCAAACCGAACGACTTTGGTTACAGTGACAGTGCAACTCTGAATTCGGGAATTATGGGTTTCGAATCTTGACCGAATTACCGACTATTCTGTAGAGTTTGTGTAGTTCTGTCATTCATTCTGACGAATTCCTGGGTGGTAAACTCAAATTCATTACTAAACCTTTTCCAAACCACTTCTGATGTAATGCCACATGATTTCAGACATCGATACAGTGACCAAATATGTAAAGCAATTCCGTTACAGGTCTGAACAGCCCCTGAAGGTTCCAGGACTTTGAGGCAAGATAATCGGCACACGAAGGTGGTAAGTTTGTCAGCCCTACACACCGGCCGCCTTTAAAAGCAGTCCCATTACAGGCCTGGAGTGGCCCAGAGGGTTCCAGGAAGTTAAGCTTCCCAGATTTCGTGACAACGGCACAGGATGGTGGTCGGTTGTCAGCCTTACGCACCGGCCGCCTTTACCCCCAGAAAATGCCCCTGGTACTCATTTCTGTTAGAGGCTGAGTCCACCCCAGGGCCATTGTGCGATCGGAAGGATTTTATGTCAATGAAAAATCCATTGACACCAGCTGGTATCGAACCAGCGAACTTCCGATTTGTAGCACAGCACCTTAACCACTGTGCTACCGCGGTCCCCCCGGCCGCCTTTACCACAAGAAAATGCTCCTGGTACTCATTTGTGTAAGAGTCTGAGTCAACTCCAGTGCCATGGTGAGGCCAGAAGGATTATGTCAATGAAAAATTCCAATAACAACATCGGGAATCGCGACCTAACGGTTTGTAGCGCAGGGCCTCAACCAGCTGCGCCACCGCGTGTGCCTCCCCCCATTCCCCCCCCCCAACCACGCACAACAGCAACTCAAAATAACCTTCTCTATTTAAACACACAAA
>Ga0123357_10011198_pt1 | contig 11481 bp, 8 predicted proteins | sample TergutEmb28metaG_FD_89873 | JGI IMG/M metagenome (GOLD analysis project Ga0123357, IMG submission 89873) | Embiratermes neotenicus P4 segment gut microbial communities from Petit-Saut dam, French Guiana - Emb289 P4 | ecosystem: Host-associated > Arthropoda: Insects > Digestive system > Gut ...
CACCAGTGTTCAAAAAGGAAGGAACATAATGAGATATGGAAGGGGAGGTGGAGGGGGAGGGAGGGGGGGGGGGGGAGGGATGGTGAATTAGAGAGGTGGAAGAGATTATCATTATTATCATCATCATCATCACAATCATCCAATAAACTAACTTATCCCACAAAACATGACCTGATGTGTTCCATGTAGACCTGGCCAGTAACACACCATAAGTGCTGATACAGCACATCTGTGTCAGACAATGCTACACGGAAACATGGTTTCACACACAGACTGCAGAGCTCAGTAGCAGCTCATCTGGCATGACTGGGAAACAAAACATACCAAGCAACTGATTTGTCCTACAGACAGAATGATGACTAACACAAGCCAGTTGTAATGTGGCCTGGTGGTGCAGATTTGAAGCAAAGCCTCTGAAAGTGGAACACTGGTGAAAAGGAAGAAAAAGTGTTAAATCACCAATCAGGGAAAAAATCTGATTGTATAAATATAAAAGACATTAGATGGCCTTGGTGTTAAACAAAGTACTGGATGAACAAACAATTACTTAACTTTATGTCTCAAACAAGTCTTACCACTTCCAGCAATATCCTGGGACTGCTTTACATCTGACTGGGTCTTGTAGCTGCCTTTCATCATAGAGTCCCAGACTGGAACATAAAATATACACAACTAAAGCTCTGTACATACACAACATCACCAACTATCCTTAGTTTGTATTTACATAACGCCCACACATAAAATTAAAAGAGATAAGATGGTTACTGTTCAACCTGTACTTCTTTCTGACATGATCAGTGTTACGTGTGATTTCAGGCATCTGCTGCGGAGTAGCTGCGCACTGCACTCTTTTGGGTTGTTACACAGCGAGTAGTGGCAATTTCTTACCGACGTTTCCATAGGTTGTCTCGAAACGTCGGTAATAAATTACCTCTACTCGCTGCATAATAACCCAGAAGAGCGCAGTGCTCAGTTTACACAACAATCAGGAGACTTCACCAGCTCACCACCTTATAATTACGTAAAAATTAGACACCACAGAAAAGTTTGGTGAAGGACCAACACAAACACCAACCAAGCATAATTCGGTGTCCATGTAATAAAGTGTTTCTTTCTTCATTATTCCTAATGCCCCTCCCATCTACAATTACTTCCTACAAAATGTACAGTCAGCAAGACACACTACTGCCCTACTGGCAAGGCAGGAGTATCTGAAAAGTGAATATGTCTGTTATTTTGTAATCTGGACACAACTATGGTTGTTATATGCACAACAGAAATTTGGAGAGGGTTTTGTATGCTTGATTGTAACCCTGTGTATTGCTGCTCTTTTTGTCCAATTTCAAAGTGCTGCAGTGAGTTATCCCCACAGTCTGGAGTGCTCCATGTCTACTATATTACAACTGGCACACCAAGTACAGACCATACCTTAGTCTGACATATCCCAGTCTCCTGTTGTGTCCACTCAGCTACAAATAAATATGTGTTTAAACTGCACTGTAAACTACATCCACACTGCAGCAGGGCCAAGGCACAGATGGCAACAAATTAACAGACATTAGTTCATGTTACCTTCAAATCAGGCAGACATTTTTATCTGTTTCATTAATAGATAAGCAGCATCAATAACTGTACTGAACAAAAGGCAGAGAAAAGACACACACACAAAAAAACATGGAAATTATGAATGATTGGAACTATGACAGTAGCTGTAAGGTTACATCACTTATAGTTTGGGACTCAGACAAATTCAGGCACTTGACTGTGTTTCCAGAAAGCTACATCTCATTCATACCCAAACCTTCACTAACAATAATTTCCTCTCTCCACTTCTTTGATTATGAACATTTTAACATATGTTTGCCAGTCTCATCCCCCAAACACAGGATGCATCTTTCCCCCTCAAAAAGAGGATCATGAAGTCTGATCCACAGATGCAACAGTGATGCTTACTGATATCTGTTGCACCCCTCTGGTAGGGATCCATCTTATCCAGACTGTCCTCCTGCATTTTGGCAAGGTTTGTAAGCCCATAAACCAGTAACACCTTATTGCAATCTGGAACAAACAAAGGAAATTTCCATTCTCTAAATGTAATTATCAGTATATATGCTATTGTGCACATAAACAATACATTAAAGACACACACAGGGCGAGGCTGTCGAGATAAAACCTCACAAATTCTCAGGCCCAAGCACTAGGAGATGACAGTCAACATCTGTGTCAACAGAGTCTAAGACTCATGTATGGTGGCAAAGGTTTTGTGCCTAATAACAGTAGAGGCAATATCCTGTATTGGCAAATAGCAGTAAATTCATATTAATTTACAGAACCTCAATGTGATGGTTACTAAACTGCTGCTGTGGACATGACAGAACAGTTAGTCATGATCTGACACACCAGTATGATGTACGTTCATAAAGTGCACAATGTCACATTCTGCTCATTTATCCCACACATGTATCACTATTTTTCAACATAATCCCAAAACACTTTGAGGACACATCTGTCCCATTCTTACACATTCCACAATAATTAGGAAATGCAAATGACTGTCTGTGAATGGCTGCAAGTATAATGGCCCAAATTTCTGTACGTTTACATCCTGTTGTGTTACTTATAAACAAGAATGAAAGGAAAGTTGCTCATGAGGTATGAAGACTATTCCCAGCCTAACGCCAATACCTTGCAACCTATCCTATAAAACATGTATAAAAACCTGGATTAATAAAAAAAATGACAGACAAAAAGAGTTGAGATGCCCAGGCCACCTCCAGTCTACTACAGCAGAACACAGAAAATCAAAAGTGTTTGATGAACATTTTGTTAACTAACACTTCAACCAAAATACCAGAACCAGAAACATCTATTCCAAAAATTGTAATAAATGAGATCTCCATTGACAACTATAGTATAACGCAATTGTATTTAACCCTTTTATGTGTTGTTAAAGTATTGTAGCCTGAAGATGGCCCTTTGTGGTTGAAACTTGTTGCAGAAATAAATACCACAGACAATGCAGTTGATTTTATGGCTTTTTATTCTTTAATTTTTATAACAGCTCATTTTCTACTGGGATGGAAATTTTAGCTTGTGCAAAGATGGAATGAATGCATCCATGTACTTGGAGATTATACTGAAAAGTAATGATACCTCAGTGCAATAAGGATGTGGAATTTAATAGTGTAATGACTTCTCATGTAATTTTACAGTGTGGGAACAGTTCTTACTGTACATCCACCATAAATACTGCAAATTCCACTGCACAAACCACCTGTGTATGAGGAGCTACATGAGGATGATGCTCTCTACTCCATACAGGAATGCAGACAACCTCCTCCTTACAGCCCAAGAAATGGTTCTCAAGCCTGTCTCACTACCGTACATAGGGCCCTCTTTTGGGCACAAGCAACTGTCCTGGTGAGGGCCCCTTCCCTCCTACTCCTTTATTTGTACCATATTTTATTTATTTCTTTTTTACCTTCCTTCTCATTATAACTTCATCTTAATTTGTTTTAACTTCGCATTTCTCTCAAAATTTAGCCACAAACCAGCTTTCCTTACCACCCTCTATCACTAAGTGTTCACTAGCCTTCTGTCTCAGTCCCATGCTTCACTGAGTTCCTGCTGTATTTTACTTCATTGCAGCCTACTTCCAAAACCTTTATTTTTAATTTTGTATAATGACACTCATTTTATACTTTCTGTATTTGTATTCCTCCCTGCCTCCATTCGCAGCAATCTTTTTGTCTGCAAGATCAAGAGTGGATTGCTGGACCCTTGAAGATGGGACCAATATGTTGTCCCACAACAACGGTAACCACCTCCCAACCTATGCTGTATAATATCACAAAAGAGCAAATACCTCCACTACAACACAGCAGAAGCTTGAAATCTCGACATTTTCAAAGGTTTCCACAACTGGTTTATTTTAAAAACACATTTACCCAAGCAAACTTGCCAAAAGTTTGCCTGATTTTTGTGATCACATTCCCACAACACACATAATTGGCCACTTTGTGTACCAAATGATGTAGGCTGCCCATACACACAGCTCACTTTGTGCTGTCCTTTTGACTTGTGACATATACTGACAATCAGCAAAAAAATGGAAAAGTGATCAAAATTTGTAGTAATTCTCCATTCCCACAATGTAGATAGTATCCAAAAGCGACAAAAGTTTGTCAGATATACCAGTCAAGGGAAAGTGGTTTCACAAAAAGCATCTTTATATACAACTCATTATATAACATAAAAGAAAAGAAACTTCATATGACAAATACATTAACACTAACAACTGATATATTATCCTATAGCAAGAACACATCAAATTCCTGAGGACACCTCATTAATCAAGCTGGTTTTCTGTCGACACTTGCCATACCATGATACAGTCACCAGTGTCCCAATGTGAGGCCTGGGTTCAGTTCCAAGCCAGTTTGTGTGGGATTTGTGTCAGATAAAGTGGCAGCAGGACAGATTTTTCTTCAAGCACTTCTATTTTCGTCCGACAGTATCATTCCACCAACACTCCACACTCATCCATTCATCTATCAGCAATGCTGCAAAATCTCAGCAGTTTGCTGCATTGCTGAGTAACACACACTGGAGGCTATGGCCAAACTGAGTGAACAAATGACAGCCATCAGCATGCAGCTCAAAGCTTTCTGACAGCACAGGCAGTTTCTAGGCATTTGCATTTGCTAATGGACACAACATGTGTAGAAATGAGTAGCAAGGCACTGGATCTACTCTTTAAAAACTTACCAGGCATGCTGAGAGATCCACAGTAATCTTCCACCTGCTTCACAAACATGTTGAACAAATGATTCATCTGAAAAACAAATCAGATTAGATTGATTCAAATTTACATAAGGTAGAACAGCACATGCAGTATTATACCAGGCACATTTCATACAGTCATATTAATCACACTTTGCTAAATGTGACACTTGGTACGAAGCAGGATCCTACTTTACTGATAACATGGCCAGGTGATCAACCCAAGTAGGATAAGAGGGACAGGGTTTGTGGCATGTGTGGGACAGAACACAAATACACACCTGGGGCTGGCAAGAAAACATGAAGGAAAGAGACTCTCTGGAAGATGTAGCCTTACCTAACAGGATAATATTACAAGGTGATTCAAATATGACCGGGACTGATGTCGCCAGATTTACACACAAATCAGTCCCGGTCATATTTGAACCACCTTGTAAAACTGATCTTGTAGATATAGAATGTGATGACATGGACTGGACCCATCTGCCTCATTACAAGGACAAGTGAACACGGTAATGTACCTTTGGGTTCCACAAAATGCAGGAAACTTTTCGACTTGCTGAGAACTACAATACTAGCTTCTCAGGGAATACTTCGTTCCATGGAGTTTCAGAGTACTACCCATTAACTCCCGTTACTGCCAAATACTTAACGCACGTGATTCCTTTCAACACTGGGATTCAAAAATAAAGAAACTGGAATCACGTCGAAAACACGGTGTATCGCTCCAACACCGGGATCGCAGGTTCGAACCCTTCTCAGGGCATGGATGTACATCCACGTGGTGTGATGTTCAAGAATTTCAACCAAACGTACAGTTGACAGGATATGTAGTCAAACACAACTATGTCAATTACGATGTTTTAATGACTATAACCAGAAAAAACTACATGTTTCGGTACTTATTGGCCATCGTCAGGTTTTCTTCAAGACAGCTTATGGTGCTTATTGTGCGTGCACGTGATGGAGAGCACGCACAATATAGTAGGACCATAAGCTCTCTTGAAGAGCGGCGCGGCGCGGCGGCTTCACCTAATCGCCTGACAAACGTCGCATAACTCCAGTATGCGACAGAGCCAGTCTGGGCTCGGAACCCAGACAGCCAACCAACCAAAGTTTATTACTCCCATACTTAGTCCAGGGCAACCTAGGCCCAGTCTTTGGCACAATCAGTCAAGGCCCTCAGTCTGACTTCAAAATCGTTAGCGTAAGCGTAATCCCCTGTTAGAGTTTAGGTGTCTGTTACTGAGCCCAACAATGCGGTCAACGCAGGAATGGCTAACAGACAGGGGGACGTCGACTTGCGCGAAGCGCCAGTCTCCGCCCCCAGTTAACACTTTGGCTTGGTTTGGCTCTCTTGAAGAAAACCTGACGATGGTCAATAAGTGCCGAAACATGTAGTTTTTCTAGTTATAGTCATTAAAATATTTTAATTGACATAGTTGTGTTTGACTACATACCCTCTCCAGTTTTCACACACACAACGGAGATGACACAATTCAAACATACAGTGATTCATAAGTCAGTTGCAAGTAATGCGCAGAGAATGAGTACTGTCACTTATAAAGCAGTATGGACATTGCACACTACTGTACAAACATCCAGTGTCAATGACAACACTTCACACTTAGCGTTCTTTAAGAACACAGGCACCACAATATAACACCTTCTATCTGATTCATTATTAATGCGGTTTGTTTTTAATAACCCGCTTACTACGTATCTGCTATTTAACACACGTCATTCACACACTCTTTTTCGCTCAACGTGTTTGTGCCCAGGACGACTATTCAAAATCAAAAGAATTTTACCCTCAAGCTATTTCAACCTGCTGAAATCGTACTTAAATGAACGCCAATTCGAAACAAAATTCAATGGAGAAACTTCAAGCCACTTCCACATCCATTCCGGTGTATCCCAAGGGAGCACTCTTGGTCCTCTTCTCTATGTACTATACACATCTGACTTACCAACATCCCGGGACACTACATTAGGCACATTCGCGGACGACACAGCAATATTTGCAATTCATGAAGACCCTACGATAGCCTCACTTAATCTTCAACAGCACTTACACATCATCGAAAAATGGCTAAAGAAATGGAAAACTAAGGTTAACGAATCCAAATCATGGCACATAACGTTTACCATCCGGAAAGGCCACTGCCCTGCAGTCAACATCCACCATACTATCAAACCTCAAACACAAGTAGTAATATACCTAGGACTACACTTCGATTGCAGGTTAAACTGGAAAGAACAAATCGCCAGAAAAAGAAAACAAATCGACTTAAAAACAAAAGAGATCAACTGGTTAACAGGAAAAAATCCCATTTATCTATAGAAAACAAATTACCCATCAACAAAGCGGCAATCAAACCGATATGGAGCTACGGAATAAAACTGTGGAGTTGCGCTAGCAAGTCCAACATAGTCATTATGCAGAGATCCCAATCCAAAATTCTCAGAGCCATAGCACATGCACCCCGGTATGTAACAAATCATACTCTACATACAGATTTCAACATCCCTTACGTGACGTCATCCATGCGAGAATCAATAAACAGCACAACAAACTGGAAGCCCATCCCAATCCACTATTAGAGCCACTACAATAACCTGTAAACACTAGGAGACTAAAACGATGCTGGCCTTTAAACTTGCAAGGCACCTGAGGTGACATCGTTGGATGAATACCCTACCACGTCATTGAAGTACGTGGTATCGTAGCGTACTTTGCACAATCATCACATTAGCTTATAGATTGTATTCTTTCTGATTTCTAATAAGTAAATAAATAAATGCTTGTGTCGCCAAAGTGGGCCACACCGCCTGCTTATAACAACACATTTAACTGTCCGCTACACATTGCGGCCCCTCATTACAGCTTTTGGAGATGACATATGCAACCTGAAAATTTCCCCGTGCATTTAACAACCACTGCGACTGTTTTCTGTACTAACTAAGCAGTTCTGCACAAATGTTCAATTGTAACACTGAATCTGTTTCAAATCTTTGTGATATCGAGTTTTGTGTGTGTGTCTTCATGTGATCTTGTATTTATTTTGTGGCGATTTTATAATTGTCGACTGCGCTGCTAAACTATCACGTTAATAAACCAGAACTGAATCATTAAAAGAGCAAGTTTAAAAGAGTAACCAGGTGTAACATGTACTATATGATATAAAGAGACCGGTCACACCATGCAGTAAACATAGTCCGTGTCGGGTACAATATAGGTCATGTCAATGTCAAGCAACATTGTGGGCTGTCACGATCTTATGCTCTCCTCTACGCACTTCCCAGTTGAATCATTCTGTTTAACTTCTACAGCGAAATGAGACACGGTTATTAGGTGTAGCCATGGAAACGCAAAATCGGTTCTAATGTGTAGTGATGAGTTACATACGTCACTTTCAATAGGTGGTCTTCAAGCCAAGTGCCCAACATTTGCGTTCTATTTTAAAACCAAACCTGACTGTTCTCGATAGGTTTTAATAACAGTCCCCAATATAAAATTCCACGAAAATCAGTCCAGTGGGAGCTGCATTGTTTCATGCGGGTGGGCGGTCTTGACAAAGTCGCTTATTTCAACTTTGCGAGAGCGCCTTAAACCATTCAGTTAATGCTGTACTGGGAAAATAATCGCGGTTAGTTCTCAGATCCACGCAAAACACATACACTGTGTGGGCAGGACGCAGTAGTTTTGAGTGTTAAACCTTGTCAAGCATAAAGTACTAAGCCTTGAACTCATTTTATTTATTATAATCCGTATTGTTACATGTATAACGTTGGAATTATCCAGTTCTATATTACAATATATTACAACGTATATACAAAGTTTCGAATTGTAACAATCATGATGGAATTATCTATACGGTGCGATAAAACAATGATTACCATACCAGTCCAATACCACAGAGCACCACGCTGTGATATCATAATATTAATCTGATGAAGCTGATAATTATACCTTAGTACCAACTTTGCTCAAAACAGTAATTACTCGAACCTCAATTAGATTTTTAACACTGCGATTCTTGGATACGACTGAGGCAGCACATCGTGGAGTTAGCGGTAAAAGCACAGACTCACCTTTTCTCCTCGGCTTAAGAATTCCCACATTGGAATGGCTGACCCCATGACATTAACGGAGCTGCAGGAGAGTAATAACAAGCAACTGACAACCGCGCTGTACCTCATTTTATAATACATCGTCACTGCTTTCTTCACACAACTCGCTCCTAAAGATCAGTAAGCATATCACACACTTGTCACACGATTTCCCCATATAAATAGCACCGTACTCTAATTACAGCGACGTATTAAGCACTTGCTTGTCAAGCATGTACACGAAACCTCAACGCGTGAAAACCGCTTCTCGACTGGTCGGTGAGTAAGTGGGTCTTGCTATGTATACAAGAGTCTTACACGCTCACCGCTAGGTTGAGTTGGCTGGTCAGTCTGTTGTCTTGACTTGCTCTTTAATTTCACCTTTATCTACAGGTTCTGCACTGTTCCACCATTTGGGCATTTTATGTCACATGTAGAACTCAAGGTGAACACCCCTTCATCATGTGAAAGGCTAAATTTGGTGTTGTGAAGGTCCATTGTCTGAGAGTACGGCATTCTTTCGTCACGTATCAAATGTGCGGATTTACATCCAATGAGTGTAATGGGAATGATCATGGCGAACCGGAAATGATGGACAGGAAATAATCGTACTCATCTGTGGTAGTGGTAGTGACGTCACCGACCCAAGCTGGAGTTGAGAACGGCGCTGGCCTCACTCGGCCAATTTCGGAATTCGGTAGCGACTTTGAACGCGAACATTAGTGCATAGCCAAAACACAGTCAACAGGTTTCCTTCAAAAACTAAATTGCCGTAGTCTTCAGTTCGCCGTGATTGGTTCCGACGAATCGGGATAGACCACGAATCTGGTGTGTCGGCTTCCCCTGCTCTCCTGTTCTTGTGCAGATCACTCTCAGCTCAGTACAGCTCCGTCTTTCCTCAAGTGATGTCCACTGTTTGCGTACTCTGTGCTGTGAACCACTCTTTCAGCCATTTGACGCACTTTGTGCCTCCAAAAGGAGTTTGAATTTTACTCAACATAAACCGCTAAACGAGCCTCAAATCTCGTAATCATTTTATTTTCTTCACTTTCCTGGATGCTTGGCACAGAGCGAGGTCTTTTTGAAAAGGGGCGTTTTCAACGGCACCAAGCTTTTCAAGTTTTGAAACTCGCTGAAATTGGTATAGACAGCGCAGCCTCCATGTTCGTGATTAATTTGGACCTACAAAACTGTCACGAATACTGAAATCACGAACATTGCAACACATTTTCAATGACACCTACTGAACTCCAGTAACTCAGGAAATACTAGTAATAAAAATTTAAAACAACTTCCAGGACATAAAGAGCGTGAAACTTTGTCCTTCACAGAATACACACTTCAGTATGTTACATGATAGCAGGACAGTGTCACTGCATACAGCACGGAAGCAATGAACCTCACCTTATGAAAGAGAAGAGCTTGACTGAGCTGAGGGTGATCTGCGAAATAGCAAGAGACTGGAGGAAGCCAACAAACAAGCCACACACACTCAACCAGATTCGTCAGCACCAATCATGAAACGTCGAAATAGTGGTACATTAAAACAGGTCATCACGAAAGGTCGAAATCCCGAACGTCAACTACTGTACCTGTTACTTTCCATACAGTAGTTACTCACACTCATCCCTTTCGATTTCACAACAGACATTTCGAGGAAATCTTGTAATATTTAAATCTAGTCCAAGGCGACATGCTTGTGATCTGACAGAGCCTTGACTGTCACGGTTAAGAGTGCGATGGGTCAAGGGAGGTCATGTGACCACGACTGACTACGCTACGAAGTTTGTAAGCACTGGCCTTATTTCATCACGTACAATTAAATGAACAGGACGACGGCAAAACTGACGGGGACTTTTATGATGGCTTTTCGAGTTCAGAGAATGTGGAAGGACAAACATGTCCTCGCTCTAAAGGTGTGTTCTGCAAGGTCATTACTTTATCTGACAGTCTCATAACATAATGACCCTAGCAACTATACGGTGCAAATACATTCAACATTGGAATATACAGGACACACGACGTTTCAGAGTCTGACTGCATCTAAGAAACGTCGTGCCGCTTCAGAGTTTTGAGGTTCTCACGGCGGAGTAATCGAGGAAGTAACGTTGCGTCCTGTTGTCGAGCAGTTCCAGGCGTTTCGCCTTCATCTTGAAGTTTGGGCAGGAACAGGAGACGTTCCTTCAAACGTCAGGAACCACTTGACCAGCGACACGTCCCGGAAGAAAGGAAGTCTTCGTTTTGTTTTTAAACGAGTTATGCGCATCTACACACTAAATGAAAAGCTGAATATATTCGTCCCTGAATGCTTCATTTCCTTGTCATGCTACATAACGTAAAGCGGACAACACAGCGCAAAAAATAACAGTAAACAGATACGGAAGATTCACATAGGGGGTAAAGCTGTCCCTGTCCACGCCACGGGGAATGGAGGTACAGGTCCACCCATTCTTAAACTAGGCACGATGTGCAGTTAGTGCTCAATATCACACCCCGACTGCCCCCCCCCCCCCCCCCCGAAAAAAACCCCCACCCCCCAATAAAAAAGAGGCGGGTTGAGCCCCCAAAAAAAAAGAAACAGTCAGG
>Ga0123357_10011199_pt1 | contig 11480 bp, 7 predicted proteins | sample TergutEmb28metaG_FD_89873 | JGI IMG/M metagenome (GOLD analysis project Ga0123357, IMG submission 89873) | Embiratermes neotenicus P4 segment gut microbial communities from Petit-Saut dam, French Guiana - Emb289 P4 | ecosystem: Host-associated > Arthropoda: Insects > Digestive system > Gut ...
AGATCCGAGCGGGGGAGTAGTTTACCTCCGGATTGTTTTGTCTCCAGAGGAATCATCCCGCCTGTGAGTGTTTCTGAACATTAGTTTTAACGGGGAGGGGTTGTGAGCACCTCGCCCTACCCCCAAGCTGGAGGACCACCCCTCGTCGGCTGTCCGCGACTGCTTAGGCAATTTATTCGCAGCTACCCACCTTATCGGAGACCGTTCCTCTATCAGCAACCTGAGGACCCGCCATTTCGTGGTGACAGAGACCCACTAACACACACACATACACACACACACACATATATATATATATATATATATATGAGAAATCATCCCCGAATCTATGACGCTTAATTCCGGATAGTTTCTTCCCTTCAAACTCCCCAAATAAATTTTTGTTTCCATTTTTTTAACCGAGATCTTTACTAGACGTCTTGCCTATCTAATGTCACCTTAAAAACAAAGCGAAAATCATTTAATTACACACACCAACACATGCATATATATATATGCATGTGTTGGTGTGTGTAATTAAATAAACTACAGAATGCACGGTGCAACGATTAAAAAAAAAAGAAAACCATTTTATGTTCCACGTGACACAAGCGTGACCATTACTATGTTATATTAAGAGGTTTAAATTTTTTTCCGAGACCATCAGCCTATATTCTTCTCTCAGACAGAGAAAAGGAAGAATGTGCTAAAGTACTTATTGCCTCGGAAATAATTCTGTGTCGCAACTGGTCAAGTGGCCTAATTCTTAAGTGCAACAGAAGAAAATGCAGTATCATGACTGAACCACTTCCAGTCATCCGGGCCATTGAAAAAAGGCAACGGGAGGTCAACATTTTGAAAAGAAATTGCGGATGCAGCAGTGCGCTCGGAAAGTTGCTTAAACATCGTGGTTTACAAAACTCGTACGTAGACTGGACGGTGGATGTGATGTAAAATAAAGGTGCCGAAACTCATGCAAAACGCGTACAAGGTACATAACTTCTGGAATTTATTGTACGTTCCTCGAATCATTAAAGGGAATTTTGGCAGCTCAGAATTACAACCACGCGGTGATTTATTTTACAAAGAGTATTAGTGGTCTTTGTAGATTCTAAAGGTGTATTTTGTCGTTACTTATACAGACAATAGAGGTATTGATAGGCCTTTCATTAACAAGAAACTAGCGACAAATGTGTCAGTATTTAATGTGCGGTGGGTGTAAATATTTTACAGTTCGTGATGTCGTTTATATGCACGTATCAGTTATAGTCCTAGACCTTACGACCACATAAAAGCACAATGACGTCAGGTCTATAAATCTACTCGTTCCCAAATGTTACAAGCTGGTTCTGCCAATGTTTGAGACTACGACCTCGCAGTGTGCGAGTGACAGTGGGCATTCTGAAATTCCATTAAAGAGTCTTTTGAAATACAAAGATAAGAGTCAGCGCTTGTTAGAGTTCGTTTTATTACTGCAATTACGCAACGTTTCGTAATTGATGTCAAGGTGCTGACAGTTTTGGGATATCCACTAAGAAAGTGTCAGAGTAGATTTATGTCTTTGGCTTCATCTTGATGTACGTAATTAATGACTAGTTAATTATTTATTAGTAGAATTGACAATTACGGTGCTTCACATCAAACTAACTGCACATCACTATGCCCGTAAAGAATGTGTAGATATACAGGATTACTATAAAAGAAATAGATATATTCAATGTTATATTAGACTATTATATTAGATTATCGTATTGATATCTGTCGTGTGACCAAAGGCTCACACACAGAACATTTGTAACTTCGTCATATAAACTTAAAAACATGCGCTACAAAACCATGTAAGTAGTATTTTGGCTAAATCATTAATAATTTCGTTTCAATGCATTGAAATTGTCTATTTCTTTTATAGTAACCCTGTATAGTTCAGGTGATTGCGGCATTAAGTAATTTTATACCTTCAGGAAACTTAAAATTAAGTAAAAACTGCTGATATACAGCATTAGAAAGTACTGTACATGCTCTTAAAAATTGCTGTTAATAAATACAATCATGTTTGTGGCTCGCCTTAAAATCTAACTAAAGGAAGCTGACATTAGAAACACAAAAATTTCCCTGTCCTCGCCATAAGAGCATATGGAGGGTATAGGCGTACAGCCCCACTCATTCTTATCTTCGGCGATAGATGGACATGAGCAGTCAACACCTATCCCCGGCCGCTTCATCCCGACAATGAACGCAGCTACCCATTGAATAGGAAACTGGGTGGGACCTAGGGCCGGCATGGACCTTGTACAGACGATAAAAATTTCCTTACCCTGCCGGGATTCGAACCCCTGATCATCCAGCCCGCAGCCTACGACAAAATTACAATTTTTATGAAAAGTCGAATGTTTCAAACGGAAAGTATACTAAAAATAAACAGTACTTGCTAACCGTTAATACGACTCCACGCACGACTCTACGCGACACCTGTCTCTGACGTGGTGCCTGCTATCTCTGTAGAGGGAAGTGCTATTTTGACTTAATCTATAAATCAATAGGAACAGAAGAACCCGGAGTAACGAACGTTCTCTTGTGTCTGGAGTTCACACCTGTGTCTGTCACAAAGCAAGTGAAAAGACAGACTACACACGAAGTCGGTGTACATTTCACTCCGAAAATATTACTCGTACTTTGGAATATGTTGGTACGCGGTGGCGCAGTTGGTTGAGGCACTGCGCTACAACCCGAAAGGTCGCGGTTTCGATTCCCGATGGTGTCATTTTTCATTGACATAATCCTTCCGGCCGTAATATGGCACTGGGGTCGACTCAGCCTCTAACAGAAAGGAGTACCAGCAATATTTTCTGGAGGGGTAAAGGCGGCCGGTGCGTAGGTATTGACAACCTTTCCACCCTCATTTGCTGACTGTCTTGAAACCTATGAGCCTCTACCTTCTGGAACCCTCTGGGCCTGAACAGGCGCAAACAGGGACTGCTTTACGTTTATATGTGTACAGCTCAAGCAATGCTTCTTGTCGAACGTCGTACAAAGCTCTCAGTACATATCTGCCCTGACACTGTAACTACCGTACAGAAAGCAGACATTACCACAGTTTCGTGTCTGGGATAACTCAGTTTCGAATTTCAGCTGTCCTGGTTGAGGTCCCTCGTGTTTCTTCCCAGTCCTTCGCCTAAAGAGCATAATTTCGTCCGAGAGGAGGAAATTTTAAGTCTAAAGAGCGAACTACTCAGTGTATAAGGCAAAAAAGAGTACTTTGGTAGATCAATACGCGAAGCGTATGAATGTACTACGCACATTGATCACTGGAATGTTCGCAAGTAGCTCGGAAATGGACGACCACTGACTGTCACAAAACAGAACAAGCACGCGGCTTTTGAAGAATAAAAGCTGTATCAGAAGTGTGGGGCTGTGGACTGTAAACTGAATTACACGAGTAGAATCGTCACTTTAACGCTAAGTAATGCAATGGACATTTTGGAATTACGGCTATGGAGATTATGCGTACTATATTGCGGGAGGTGTAATTAATGACGTAAACAATTTGTCGCTCTTATCTATTAGTCAACCAGAGTTTATCCATGTACAGCATACCTGTAATAACCTAACATAAAACTTATTAAATAAACACAAACATTTATTATATAAGATGAGCATTCTAAAAGAATAAAAGCAATAACAGATTTATCATATTACGGCCAATAAGCAAGTTAATAATACTTAGATATCTAAGTAAGTATATGAGGAACCAACAGGAAGGGCCACGCTAAAGTTAAGACAAGATTTCCGTTAGGGTACTTTGTTGTTATTCAGTTCGAAACTTGATCACGACGTCTACTCTCATAAACATTACAGGTCACGATGTACGGAAAAGAGTCTTAAACATTATTTCGTATGGTTACGAAACGTCTTTGAGAACCTGAAGGCGAGAATATAAACTAGGTTACAGGCATTACTGGACAAATGTGCTTACGAAAATACCTGAATGTCAGAGAAATGAAGTAAGTGAACACGTCGGGATGACAAATAGCGAAAAACTTCAAGGCTTAGGTCTATACAAGGCAACCAGCATTAAAACAGCTGTGAAATGAATAGCAAGTGAATAATGGGACGGGAGGGACATACAGTTTTGACGCGGAGTAGCATAGGACGACGGAAACGATTTGTAAAATGATCACTTGGAAGATCCAAAAGGGGAGGGAGGGAACGGGAGAATTAAGATATACTTTACACTATGCAGTCAAATTCAGTTATAACGTCATGAAAGGGACTGAATTAGGAGCACTGTTCTAACCGCGTAGAACAATGTTATGGTTAACAGTGAGAAATTAACTGCTATCACAGAATACCTGACGCAATAGGCGAGATGACGCCTTAACAGATGTCGTTATATTGGGTTCGACTGTATACTTAGTGGGTAGAAAACAGATGGCACTGACTCACTGATGTCCAGTATGTTGACAAGGCATCAAATTACTTTAACTTTCAGAATTTCCTTCTAAATTCACATGCAAATATTATTTTAAAATATTTTTTCCAAAACAAAACAAATGACTACAGAAGCCGCGAACTACGGATTACAGGCATACTAGACAAGATAGATGAATACAGACGGAACTGGATTTCATACTTGCAAAGAATGCCAAAACACCGAATACCTTTGAAATCATACCACTACAGACCACAAGGAAGGAGAACAATTGTAAGACCGAAGAAGCGTTGGCGCGAGCAGCTGTAACTCGGGAGACGAAACGGATCAAAGGGTCCAGTCCTTGATGTTTATGATGATGACGATGATGACAAACACATTTAAAAGACTGAAATACACAACAGTAATTTGCTTTGGAATAGGTCGTGACCACTTCCACGCTAGTTCTTTTGAATTCATCTTATATATATATATATATATATATATATATATATAGAATCCTATCATCTCATTCGGCGTTAAACAACTGCAAATATTAGAACGACGTTAGACAGATAGATTTCAGCTAACGAGCAAAGACGTTGAGATGATTTGAATACGACCACCAGTTACACCGGACGTAATTAATCTTAGCCTGCCGTAAAAAGGACTGTTCATTTTATTTTCTCTCTGTCACTGAACATGTACGACGCGAACGCCAACAATGGCCCACGGAAGTTTCCAAATGGCAAAAACTTGTCCAAGGTACAATTCCAGTCCTATATACTTACCCTTGATCCATGTCGTAACTGCGCTTTGTAAGAAACGGTCCAATGCTGGGGGAGTGGGGAAGGTAATCTGCCTTACACAGTCGTAAATGATATTTGACAAGATTATGAGAGATATCACGAAACATTACGCTTGACCTTACGGTCACTCACGTGGTACAAGAAAACAACAAATCTTTAGAGTCTAGGTAGAACCTAGATCTTTGTGTTGCATATATTCCCTGATGTCACTGGGGACCACGCGTAATATTCCGTTAAATTTGTATCTGACGAACCGCAACAAGAGATCTGTGGCAATCCAATCTGCAAACATCACGTTTCCCTGTCCTGCACGTTGTTATTGACAGCTGTCCCACGATATTAATCTGCAAGCAGTGCTTCTGAACCGTAGCTAACAATCTGAGGCCTGCTATGCTGCACACATCAGAAACGTAATTTAGGCCCATAAAGTGTGTCTGTAAGTTAAGGCCTTCCATACTGAGAATTTCTGAAGCTGAATTTTATTTATCGGCTTGATTGTTAGTTAGTCATCCATCCATGTTTCAGTAACTCAGGCGGTATGATATAGCGTCGAGTGAACGGAGGATAGTAGAAGGATGAATTGAAAGACTGTGAAAGGAAGAGGTTCTAGCCTTAGCCGAGGTGATATCCCGACACTTGGTCTGAAGGGACTGAGGAAAACTGCGAAGGATCTCAGGGTAGTCGGCGTGCCCGCCGAGACTAGAACCTGGAATCTCCCAATACAAATCAGAAGAGGCTCCGACTGAGCCAGCGTGCTTACAGGGAAAAAAGTACTTTGCTCTATGCTTTCACATTAGCTTATAATTATAAATATATTCATTTTTTAGTGTGTTGCAAAGTATTACTTCAAAGTACCGAGATAAGGCAGGGGTTCTTTGTAATCACCTAAAATTCCACATAAAGAACGCACAAAGAAGGAGAATACTAACACAGGGTTAGTACCTGGACTGTAACACAGAGAGCAGTATGCCTTCTATTAATTTCAATATGCACTGTGTTAAAGTCCAAGAAAATAATATAAGGAGTCAAGTTATTCTTGTATGCAGTAAAATTGGGTTGAGGTCTTCGTTCTTCTGCAATGTTACACAGCGTACGTTGGTACTTGTTTACCGACATTTCGGGACTGCCTATCGGACCCATCTTCAAAAGTCAAGCAGTCCAAAGCAATTCTTCTTCAAGGATCGAGTCACAATTCAATTATTTTTGGTCTGATTGACCAATGAGAAAGGGACAGATAGGCTGTCCCGAATCGTCGGTAAGCTACAAACATATTTCGTATAACATCCCAGAAGAGCGAAGGCTTCAACTACACCAAGGGGAAGCCTGAAATCTCGCATGAAATAGATTGTGCAAGCAAGGAAATTTCTCACATTCTATTTCCTCATCCGAGAGTAGATAGCCCCTACAGTTGAAACAGTATCTTTCAATGCAAATTTTATGGGGCCGTTCCTCACCCTGGGGCCACCACATGACTTCGCGTTTAAGGGTGAAGGAAAAAGGAAAACAGAGTCCGAGAAGGAAAGCTATGCCGGTCCGTACTATAATACCATAATACGTATGGATTCTGATATTGCGTTTTCACAGTGCAGTTCCATTAGTCATGCTGTTGTATTATCCCTTGAATTTACTTGCACACGAATCGATTGCAATGTGATGGTGGTGTTCAGTGTTCTAGAACAAGCGATTAACGAAGGTTCAGTTGCTACGCTGAAGGGTCAGCACACAGAGGCCATTAGTAAGGCCATTACAATGGAAACCTTCGTTTTACTCCATGCCATCGAACGTTACGAGAAAATTCTGAGATTAGGTAGCGGCTCAAATTAAAAATTCTTTGTTGAAAGAAAGACTATATTTATCTGCAGGATTAGCACAGAAAGGTCATATAAGCGAGGACAATAAAACTCATATACCGCATAGTTTTTGAAGAGCAGAAACTCTCACTGTTACGCATTTTGAGAGCTGCGCTATTCTGGGTTATTAAGCGGCGCGTAGTGGTAATTCCTCACCGATGTTTCGGGACAACCTATCGGTCCCATCTTCAAGGGTCGAGAATCCAAAAACTACTCTCTCCGCAATAACCCAGAAAAGGGCATCTCTCATCTACTTCGCGGCGGAAGCATGAATTCTGTCAGGCATTTGAATTATTACAGTAAATGGGGTCTTTTGAGTGTTTTAGCGGCATCTCGCCTTCATATGCATCGGCAGATCTAAATCTGTCGAATGTTAGATGCGGCAGCTGGATATACAACAGACTTTCGAAGTTCCTAACATCCATTTTCGGTTACTCGAACTTTCGTGATGCCCATTTTCTACCACTGTTTCTCAACCTTTCTTAACTGGTTTCGACGAACAGGGATGAGAGCCCGTAGCTGGCAAGCCGGCTTCCACCCCCGCCTCCCTTATTTCCTGCTATTGCGCGGATTGCAAGCAGCTCGAACTCCGTTTGATTAGCGAGGTTGACCGATTTCGTGCTTCGAAAATATAATGTGAAAGTATGGCTTGGAACTATTAATAAAACAAGCTTAAAGTTCCCAAACGACCACTAACGTCCAGACCAGCACTACTGTAGTGCAGGGTTTCTAATATTTCTAGTACCGCACATCTCACACGAAGTCTCACAGATTCTGCGGAACGCCTCCCTCCGGACCCCTTCCATAAAAATCGAGATAAACTTTGAATTGTGAATGTTTACAAACAAGAGGCTAAAAAGGTAAAAAAAATCAGTGTAAAAGTTTATTGCAAAAATAATAATCTTTCTGACAATAAATATAGTAAAATTAAGACCAGGATTCGCTTACATGAAAATTTAAAAAAATGTTCCACTGTTCAAAATGTACTCAAATCGCGGACATGTAAGCATATCTCGCAGATACCCTGGGTTCCGCGGACCCCGCGTTCAGAAGTATAGTGTGTACAGTAGTTTTTCCGAACTGCGTACCGACCGTGTAGACTGTTACACAGGAACAGCGTTATTTTGAATAAACTCAGCAACATGTATTCATTTATTGCTAACACAAATATAGGCTTATGTACCAAAGCTATCCGTTTTGACACGAAGATTAATTAAATTCGCGTGAGTTTTCTGCGAGAATTTCAATACCAAACTGCAACACCCTTCGTCCAACAGTTTCGTTGGTGAAGCAGACAGATGGACCCACAGTATATCTCCGTTGTTCGTTCATTTTCAGAATTCAGCGGCAAAGAACGCGAAAAATTACATGTATACATAAATGGGAAACTCGGCACAAAAAATACTCCACTTTTTGCAAAGAGTGACGGACATGTAACAATGAAATTGTTTGAAGTGTCAGTAAGCGATGTGCAGAAAATAAATGTCGAGTGTCGCACAGCCTTTGTACCCAAACGTCGAGTTGCAAAGGCTAAATCAAATCGACAGAACAAATATTTTCACACTATTAGTGTCATCGGGTCTAACCATCGTTCCATGAACCATATACAATCACAGATTCATAATGAGCATCAGTTTCACGTGACAATAAATCAGACTTACGGAACGTGTTGTACTTGGCAACATGCCATGATTTATGGGAAGTCCAGTTTGAACGATTAGAATTCCGACGTTGTATTGAACGTTGTATTTAACAATTACAAGAAACTGTGCACAGTACTATCTTGCTTGGGTGTTTTCACCTTTTGTACATGTTGTAAAATTCTAGTTTGTCTCGTGTGTTTTGTTGCTAGTTTTAAGTTGTCTTTTGTGTAATTGTTGTTGGTTGACCGTGTGTATTGATGTAGTTGTCTTGTGTGTGTTGTTATCTTATGTGTATTTGTTGTACTGTGTGGGCATTGTTGTTTTTACTTTAGATGCCGGACTGTTGGCTAGAAGTCAGTATCCGGAAGGTCCTGCGACCGGCCACCTCGACGCAGGTTTTCCTTGGTTTCCCTGTGCCTAAAAGCATATGCTGAGATGGTTCCCACAATTCCAAGTTGCCACTACATGCTTCTCATATAGCCCTCCCGACTTAAATGTAGTAGCAACCAATTTCATGTTTTGTTTACATGTAAAATAGCCACTGCCACCGGGTAACAACACAACTGCAGTAAATAAATATTATTATTATTCGTCAGGTTCAGGGTTCAGTCATAAGCCCGGGTTAGGGTTTCCGAGGTCTTTTTATCGTCCAAGAAGAATGCTGAGATTTTACACTAGGCCAAGACCGCTGTTACCACATCTTGTCCAGTTTGTTATTTGTACGTCCTCTCAGGATTCTATGAAGAATAAAAGCAAACGCAATCCTTGCACAGGCTTGTACAGGATCTGAGAGTTCCAGGAGGCTGAGGCTCCCAGATTTCAAGACAATCGGCACATGAAATGGTAAGGTTGTCAGCCCTATGCACCGGCCGCCTGTACCCCCGAGGAAACATTCGTGGCACGCATTTCTGTTAGATGCTTAGTCGACCCTGCGGCCACAGTGTAGTCGGAAGGAGTAAGTCAATGAAGAACTCCAGTGACACCATCGGGAATTCTACAAAGAATATCCTACCGATTTCTTAAGACCGTCTTCAAACAAACAAGACAGGCAGTGTACGTATAAAATGAACACCGAAGCGCGTACGAATAACCACTTTTGCAGTGGAAAAAGCGATAAGCGTTACACATTCTGAGTGTAATTTTAGCCTATGTTGCATGTTACAATCCGAGGTAAAAGAATAAGAGTTCGTGAAAATGTTCACATCAGGTGAAAAATGGGGGAAAATATTACTTAAGTTTTGACTTACTTTGTAAGGGTTAATAAGTCAAATGAGACTAAACCTGTCGATTTGCAAATGCGGTCACGGGGATTGAATAGTGCGGCCATCGGCTGTCTGTGTTATATAAGGCAGGTGCACTATTGACGTGCGCAGAACTGTGCTGCCTGGATACAGGAATTACGGGTTCGAATCCCGTTTATAGTATGGATATTTCTCTGCATATTTCTGCAGTGTCCTATGGTGCTCGATGCCTGTTAGTTAACGCATTCTCAGTTGATTGTCCTTAACACATGTCCTAAGAAGAATGTGTAGGGACCGGTACAACAGCGGAATCCAAGACTCGAGCCGGTCTACAGGGCTAAGATGAATCATTGATCAGTTGGTTTCGAGTTGGCTTTATCGTGAAGGTCATTTGTAACTGTGAATATGAAAGTAGGCCTAAGTGCAAACCAAACTAAAATGACACCTTAATTTCACGCCATGCGTACTTATTCTACCGAAGAATAAGATGCATCCATCACATGTTATTTAATGGCGCTGTATCAACTACAGCAGTTATTTGGCTCGAAATTGTAACGACTGTGCAGAAAGTGGTGGTGGACTGTTAGCAAACATCGAATGAAAATGTCGAAAAATAAGGAGACGATGTGGGCAGTACAACATACATCTTGTTAAGTAAGAAGTATTCCGGCGTTCGGGTGGTTTTTGATCACAGGATGGCCTTAGTCTGGGTTTCTGCACCATTTGGTGGTTAAGTGTTCTAACCTTCGGAGTAACATCTTGCCTCTATCCTCAACGTGACTGATTGGTCAAAAACTCTTAAACCGTCCTACATAACCAACATAGCAAATTTTCCCCCCGTCTCATTTCGGTGCCTATTAGAACAAACCAATACAATAATAATAATAATAATAATACTAATAATAATAATTCGATTTCAGTTCTTACAATGCTGGGGCCTACCTTCCGATTAACACTGGGTTGTCAAGGTGGCAACCAATTACCATTGGATACTTATATATTTACATTATTTTGTATTATTAAGCCATTTATAATTGAGTTGGTCTAAATATCGGCCTAAATTTCTTACCTGATCTTCATTAGTGCATCTTTTCCTGTAAGCCATCTGTTTTTTCATAATCAACCACTTTTCATTTCAAAATTTAATTCTCCAATTGCAAGTTTCCAAGAAATCCAGAAAGATGGGTTTTAACATCCTCTTCACCTAAATATTAGGGGCCTCTCCCTTTACCTGTTTCTTCTTATTCTTTCAATTGCCACATCCCTGATAATAATCACGCTATTCCACTTCTTTATTTCCTTGAACACCATTCTATACACGATTTTTTACCCCAAGGGAAGTTCATTTTTCTATAAAGGATTAATCAGCTATTCTCTGATAATTTTGCTAGAATATTTTCTCTTTCAATGTCATTGCATCTGCCACTATCTTTGCTATATACGTCAAGTTACACTCTTTGTACCAGCTAAGTTTTCCTAAAGATTAAGGTAGAATGTCTTTCCGAAACATTTAAACACTATGTGGCGCAGACACTATGTGGCGCAGACAC
>Ga0123357_10011200_pt1 | contig 11480 bp, 8 predicted proteins | sample TergutEmb28metaG_FD_89873 | JGI IMG/M metagenome (GOLD analysis project Ga0123357, IMG submission 89873) | Embiratermes neotenicus P4 segment gut microbial communities from Petit-Saut dam, French Guiana - Emb289 P4 | ecosystem: Host-associated > Arthropoda: Insects > Digestive system > Gut ...
TACATACATACATACATACATACATACATACATACATACATACATACATACATACATACATACATACATACATACATACATACATACATACATACATACATACATACATACATACATATGCCTTTAATCAATATGCATGATCGTTTTCTCACTGCGAGCTTTATAAACTTCCATTTACTTTGTTAATTTCACTCGTTTTTGTCTTGGACGGCAAGGCGTCACAAAAACAGAAAGCGTGACGCTAAACTCAACATTTTGCCGGTACAACAGTGGATGTGAATTGCAAATGACCGTAACGTAGAACGTCTGTTCCGAGTCAGCGGAGATGCGCGACAGTGGCACCGTGGGTTTCAGGTTGCCTATCGCGAATGGCGAAGTTGTGAAATGGCAATTCGAGCCTCCTTTGAGTTTCGCGTACCGCGTATATGCGCGTACACACATCGTGTGTGTACGTATGCATGTGTGTTTGTGTGTTTGTACGTACATATACGTGCACGTTTACAGTTCTACCGCTTTCACCCTTCACACGCCCTGTATTCTGCTCATTTACACACAATGTAATGTTGCAAAACTCATCACACTAAAGTATCAATAATGCATTATCACGAATCACTCTTTCTGTTATCGACAGCTGTTTTAAATGAGTGTATACAAAGAAATCCCGTTGTATGATACTTAGTAGATAATTTAAAGATGCTTGTATTTCATGGGTGGGCAGACACAGCTCAGTCGGTATAGCGAATCACTTCGGGCTAATCGTTCCGGGGATCGAATTCCAGTAGAGGGCGAGTCTTCCGCACCCCTCTAGAATGGCTCTGGAGCACACCCAGCTTCCTATACACTGGATATCGTGTCTATTTTCCGGCGGTAAAGCAGCCGGGTTGTGGAGTTGGCCAAACACCCGCTACTAGTACCGAGGTTACCGAAAGGGTACAGCTATATATTTCCTACCCTGGGGCTTTCATGGCCCGTTCTATGGCGAACTTCACCTTTACCTTTTAACTTTTATTTCAAATCACATATTTTAAGCTGAAGTGATGGTTAGGATTTTGAATGCACGTGGAATGAGGGAGTACTGAATACTGAGTTACGTCAGTCTTTTTCCGGAGGGATGTTTATTACTTGTTACGTAATGTAGATCCTGCTAAATTCTTTATGTGAGTACATCTGTTTCCTAAAGCAAAGTTTATGTTCAAATTTAATTTATTTTGTGGGTTGGGATAATATTGCTTCTTGTTAACGACGCTGTTAGATTCTAAAATTACCTCACGTCGATGGTTGGTGATGTTTATACACCGGAAGTTTGGCGCAGTGATAATGTCATGGAAAACTGAAATACTATAATTGGAGACAATTATGTCCCAATGCCAATTCGTCCGTAAAAAATTCCACATGGACTGACCTGGGTTTGAATTCTAGCCTCCTTCAAAATAGGCCAGCTGTAAAACGCCTGACACTGTCTGTATTTGAAAGAAAAAAGTAGAAGCAAAATAAAATTATCATCACCTCAACACTGCATTCTTCCTTGTAGTAACAGGTCAATATACCAGCGTCACATTCGTGTAGACATTCCAATTAAAATAAGATTTTCACACAAATCAAGAGAGTTATTCCAATGCATGTAACATTCACAGGTCCGTCAATCGCTAATATATTCTCAGAGTACAACCAACAAGTTGCGACTTTTCTCAGTTCCATCCCGGCCAGGCTAACAGCAGCTGTCAGTATTGGTCTAACAAATGCCTGACGCTGTTTGTGCAGTTTTTGAGCTCCTGATGATGGAAGGAAAACCAGTCTGAAACATGTAGAGCATCTTACAGAAATAAATAAAGTGAGAAAAGTCGCATCTTGTTGGTTGTACTCTGAGAATTATTCCAATTAATTAGATAGGAAACAATTCTACATCATAGTTGCTTCTGTTCTTTCGGAAATTAACTTTCGTTTTTATTTGAAAACCATATATGCAACTCAAGAATTCATCAATAAAGATCTGTAATTTCAATTCAATCCATAGAATACATTTTATTAGAGATTTACACCAAAACATGCCGCCGGTTTGGCTGCAGTATCAAGCTGTGAAGTAACTGAAGTAGTTAACTGCGAATGGTTGGCCCATGCCCATTCATTATCAATGGATTTATAATGTGCTGTGTTCAAGTTCTGTAACACAAGCGCTAAATACCGATGACAGTTGGTGATGTCAGACACAATTATGACGACTGGAAACTGTGGTCAGCCAGGCAGAGACAGGGTGTTCAACATTATGGTCATTATTAAATAATAAAAGCAACAATTATTTCCAAGATTTGTTGTATTTTACATCCTTGCGAGTTTTAAAATTTTTGACAAAAGTGAAACATCCCATTGAAGGAAAAAAAATACATGACACACGAATTAGCCTACCGGCAAACACCGCTTGTCGGTAAGTCCAAAAATAATTACCAGGTGTCGAACCTTCAGGACAACAACAGGATTATTGCCACTTTGTGACGGCAAAAACAGTGAATACATGCTGTGACAAAGATAATCTTTTATCCGAATCCTAGTTCGATTCGATTTATTGAAATTTTAAAAAGAAAAATATAAAATTCATTTAAAAATCACTTCAAATCATCAACCAACGAATGCACAATAATTTTAGATAAAACACTTTCAAAACACTTTAAAACACTCCGACATATTTCGATCTTGTCAGATCATCATCAAGGAGCTTCGCTCCTTGATGATGATCTGACAAGATCGAAACATGTCGGAGTGTTTTAAAGTGTTTTGAAAGTGTTTTATCTAAAATTATTGTGCATTCGTTGGTTGATGAATTGAAGTGGTTCTGCGAAAATGCACGGTGCTACAATAAAATTTATTTACATATATAAGGGCACGGGAAGAAATACATTTAATGGGCTATAATATCAAAATTTACAAAGTAGCATCAATGATTAGAGATACCCTACAATTAAGTATCTGTTAGAAATGAAATATTAAGTCTTCTCTATAAAGAACCATAAGTAAAAAGAGATGATAGAAGAAAGATTAAATTATTGTCTCTTGTTTGATCGGTCTGGAGTTGCAAGACATTACTCCAATACGATAATTGATTTGTTTTCAACTTAAGCAATAACCAATGTTCCATCCACAGACAGTTATCTCACTTAACTGTTTTAAAGTGTAGTCAAAATAAGTAGTAAGAATGGTAAAGTGTTCCCGTTACAGGCCCTTTGTGGCCCAGAAGGTGGGTACTCTTCCATGAACGCGGCACTAGAAAGTCGTGAGTGTTCAGCAGCACGCCCCGGCCGCACTTTAACCCCGGGAAAGACCCGGTACCCATTTTACAGAATTCGGGATGGGCCCCGGGGCCGGTCTGGACGGGCGGAAAACCTCGTCTCCACCGGGATTCGATCCCGGATCGTCCAGCCCGTAGTCAGTAGCTATACCGATTGAGCTACCCGGTCTACAAAATAATCAGTAGTGCACCTAATAAATTAACAAGCAATGTGTGTAGATTATTTATGTTGACCTACTTCTTCAAAAGTAGAAGTGTGAGGCAAAAATGTAATTAGAGCTATGTGACAACAAAGTGTTTGGGGATCGATCCCAGTACCGTTCGGTTTAGGACACACAGTTCCCCTGCAATAATCATATTTGAGTAAATTTTTGTTTAATTGTAAAATGTTGTTATAAGAGCGCTATCAGGAGCTGAAGTCATGTACAGACAATAATGGGACGACAGGTGAGAAATTGACTGAACGGTATTTGGAACGAAACTGCCTTGAATGACTGGAGGTGCACTCCCGGAATTTATCTGCAGGGACTGAGGAAAGTTAGGGAAAGTACGTTAGGGTATCTTGTTTCTGGGCAGAGATTAAAACCGGGATCGCCCGAAAAAATAGGCAGGAATTCTGCCCGCTCTACAGCCACGTCAGGCATTTGGGGCAGTGGGTTTAATTGCCACTTCCAAGTATTCTCCAAGTGGCACATTCGCCAAGTGTTCGGGAAGGCTAAGTACAGCTTACCAAACTGTAACGACCAAGCAAATCACTCTCAGAGCAAAAGTCGTTAATTTATACACTGGTTGCGAAGCTTAGATGGGGAAAGGAACAAAGAGACCGATAGGAGTATTCTTATAAGCAACATTTTCCTCTCCCTTCAATATTCTATGGACTAACTTTGTGATAAATGAGCTTCTGCCAGTATCAGCCTTGGTGACTCCGTACACTGACTTGCTAGGGCAAGTTTAGATATCACACAACCAAACCTGCTACAGGGCTCACCCACCCTTCTATCAAATCGGCATAAGAGCTCCTTTCAACAATATAATAAAGCTGCAATTCAAAACTGGCCACTTAACTCCACCTACTACTGAAGTTAATGCATCATGTGTGGAGCTTCACGGCACAATACAAATATTAGGACGAATCTGCCTTTCTTACTTATTAGTCCTCGCTAAACAGACCTCCATTCTTCATTTTAAATAATGCACAATTTTCGCTTGTTTTGAAAGCTTTTTTATTGTTTACTACCCAAAGTTGACACCGTGCAAATGGATTCAGTTTTTTCCCTTGTTTCATACTACACCAGTAAATTAGACTAATTGACAATATTGTAGTGTTTGAATAAACTGACTTGTTGAGCACAAATATCGGGGTGTTGATAAGTCCTTAGCCCGACCAGGAAGGAAATAATCTGCGCCTGTCAAAAGTGTGATGGGCAGAGGACTGGATTGATTTGGCTAGAGTAGGGACGGGTGGTGGACTCTTGTGAATGTGGTAATGAACCTCCAGGTTCTATAAAATGCGGAGAATGTAGCTTGTTTCCTTCCTGGTCGGGCTAAGGACTTATCAGCACCCTTTAGAGAGAAATGTCTGCATGTTTCATGGACCAAAGTGTTGCGTAGCACCACAACATATTTGATAATGCTTATCCCTCCATAACCCCAATTTTCAATAGAATAGTATTACTGAGAGGACATGGAAACATCCAGCCCCTCTATAAGACTTCTCGTTGGCCTGACTGCTGTTTCTGCTTTCAGTACCATTGGCTCCACTTATGGATTAAAATTACCAAATATTCAGAAATACTACACCTGTACAGAATGGACTCAAATAAACAAGTATAACCAAAAAGCGGTTCCGTGCGAAGTAGATTTGGGCAGCGTTCTTCAAACATTTCTATCACAGAACCTTAAAATATAAAGAAATGTTTTATGGGACGGCAAATTATGGGTTACTATAAACACGTTTTGTGTATATGTACGTACATACGTACGTATATGCGTGTTTGTGTAAGCCTTATGTATGTAAGTATGTAAGTATGTATGTATGTATGTATCTATGCATGTACGTATGTATGTACGCATATATTCATGTACGTGCGTATGTGTGTATGCTCGTATTATTATTATTATTATTATTATCACCCGGGAGACACCTGAACAAGCGTATAAAATTACTACACTTACCGGTTATAAAATATTGAGTTTAAAACGTGTACTGTAAACAATACTCATTACACAGCTAAACGTGCATTTCAGGACTGTCCGGTGTCTAAAACTGTCCATTCTAAAATTACTTAACTTTGTCTCCTTTTCTGTATTCAAAGTGTTCAATTTCCAACATATTTCCCCCTAAAGTTACGCGTGGATTTCTTTTCCTTTCAGATCCGCGCTACATTTCGATATGGAATGAATTTGTACCATGCAATATTTTCCCGCCTTAATGCAATTTTTCTTCGTGTTTTTGAGGTTACAATATCGAACCGTCGGTCACAACCGGTTTTTCCAAGCAACTGAAATTCTAAAACTCGCACTGACCACTTCCCTTCACACATGTTCCTACTGTATTCATGGCCACCTTGTTATACGAACCTATACGATTTACATAGTCATATAAGGAAACATGATACATCCATATCAGCCTCGAAGTTTAAAGTGATCTCTTCACAGACGTCTCTTTGTGTTTCAAGTTACTTATTTGCAACCCACATTTTACACCCACCGAACCTCAAGTAGTCCTATTTAGCTTCTTGAACAGTATCATATAATAAAGCATACCTGCCCTCCAAAGACTAAGATTAACAAATTATTCATAAAGATGTAGTTCGTACCGCGCAGTGAACATATTGTATCTCGGTTATAAAAACCAGTTAGTTAGGGAAAAGTCGCTATACGTTCTGAGTTCTCTATAAAACGTACAATAAATTCACTCTGACTCTAACGTAGAGTTTCTAAACTTGTAACAGACGATACATGCAACAGTCATAAGTTTCTAAAGGTTAATTAAGAAATTACTCTTGCACACTCAACACAACGGGGATGCCCCACTTAAAAAAAAAACTGCAAACTCCAATTTATCCGATAATACGAATAACAAAACCGTTGCTTATTAACATAGCCCAGATCTGCCTATTTACAGCTACACGAAGATACTCATGCATCGATCACAACTCAGTGATAGCGTGTCTGGCTTGCATTCTGGAAGCATTAGTGCCGTCCATTATGACTTACTAGTTATAAATACTTAGATACTCGCCCTTCCGTACCTGACCAACAACACACCCTCTCATACGACAAAACGCGCACACATTTGATGTTACATAAACCTGGTAACCACCTAACCAATTAATTCGACATGTCTATAAAATCGATTTCGGTGGAAGATCGACTTAACCTAAAAGTCTCCAGCAGACAGCATAAAGGTCATGTCGTCTGCATTCCTACCTGCTGCATGTGTCCGCTGCCATATTGCTGGAATTAGAAAAATTCTTATTAAATTATAGCGAATCTTCTTCTTCTTCTTCTTCTTCTTCTTCTTCTTCTTCTTCTTCTTCTTCTTCTTCTTCTTCTTCTTCTTCTTCTTCTTAGGGCCCCTCAGCTTATGCACCGAATACACCGCAGGCTCAGGCCTATTGTGAAGCCCTAATATTTCATTCAGTACAGCCTCAATAACCCTGCGCCTCGTATGAAGAGGCAAAGGTCCCTTACTGAAGCTGTGCTTATGTCTTTTGGTTCTACAGTCAGCCTCCCAAAGAAATCATAACGCCGTTGAGCGAACGCCTCGCAACAACAAATAATGTGCTGCACTATTTCAGTCTCCATCCCGCAAAATCTGCAGACTGGATCCCCATCAAACAGGCCCATAGTATATAGGTGCCCCCTTACAGGAGCAAGCCCTATGAAGATCGCGGTTACCATTTTTAGTTGATGCCTACTTAACTAAAGTAAGTCGTCGGCTCCTTTCTTACATTGTCTGTCTACAAATAGTTTGCCATGTCTGAGGCCTGGCAAGTCTATCTAGGCTCCAAGATGTTGCACATCAGTCCATTTCTTAATTGCTTCTCTTACCGAACACTCAGGTATTCCAAGAGCCGCCTCTGGACCGAGCAACGGCGTGGCTGACGCCTGTCTAGCGAGCTTATCAGTCTGCTCATTGCCAGAAATGCCCCGGTGCCCCGGCACCCAAGCGAGGGTAACCACATTCAGGCTAGCCAACGCTAAGAGAGCATCCAGTCATTCTGCAACAAGTTCAGAGGTCACTTTCGGGCCACTAAGTGAAATTATAGCGTTTACTTTCCCTTTTCTGAGAAAAAATATACACGACGTATCGGTAATTGTCAGTTTTCAGTTATTCAGGTTATTGTTTGCAAATACGTGAATACCGAAAATTTTGGTGGCCATGCGCTAAATATGTAAGGTAAGCATGTAAAGGGTTTCGAGTTCGATTCCTACGGTGATTATCAATGTCGAAACAACAATGAATGTATACATATGCAAGTGCATTAAAACCTGAAAACCACAAGATGAAGCAGAGACAATCCCCCAAAAGTCATAAATATGCTGTACTAACACATAAGACCATAACCAACGAACAATTTTCTCGTTATAACTACCGTTACACAAATAAACATACCACACAATAGCATCATTAAAACCCATTAACTGTGTGTTGTGTGGGCGGTGATGAGTAATTTGTTCTTCGTATTGCAGTATAACAACACCAAAATGTCATCACGGTTGTTCCTTATTTCAGACAGCAGGGTATTTGTAACATCGAGATACAAATAACAATTGCCTACCGTCAATAACCAGGAAGCCATGTTACGATGTTACACGTGTGTCAGGGAGGGGGCTGCTTTGTTACATAATTGCTTGCGGGCGGAAAACATGTAACATTGCACGGACAGTCATCTCCTGCCTAATCACCAGTAACGAGCATGCTCCACTTTCCAGCATATGCGACAGAAACGAAGAAATGCTAGCCGTTTTTGTTACTTCAGTTTCAAAGTAAGTTTATATCTGTACACTTTTCTGTCGTGGTTTATTCGTCCGCTATTTAGCATGGCGTCAAGTCATAGACCTAATGACCGCTATGAAATTTTGTTTGGTATTCACCCTTAGTTTCAGTCACAAATATGGCATGTTTATAGAGAAGAAGCAACTGAGAAATAAGTAAAGGTAAAGTGATCCCGTTACAGGCCCGGTGTGGCCCAGAGGGTGGGTAGAGGTATAGTTCTACTTTTCCATGACCGCGGCACTAGAAGGGGGGTGAGAAGTCAGCAGCACGCCTCGGCCGCAATTTACCCCCGGGAAAGACCCGGTACCCATTTTACAGGAGGCTGGGTGGGCCCCAGGGCCGGTGTGGACGGGCGGAAAATCCCATTCCCACCGGAATTCGATCCCGGACCTTCCAGCCCGTAACTCAGTCGCTATACCGGCTGAGTTACCGGGCCCACACTAAGAAATAAGTAGCAATTCAAATTATGGGGGAAAAAAAATTATTTCTTAATTGTCAGTCAAAACCTCACTAACCCACTTTCAATTGGAATTTCTGTGACTCATTACAGGCAGTTAGGTTTATTTAGATATTTAGGTTAAAGTTAATGAGAGTTTGTTAAAATATGTCGCAAGATGTCGCTGACTTTTACGAACTGATCTTCTGGCACTGGTCTGAAAGTGTTACAGCTACAGACATCTCAGACTGACTTCTATCTAAATTCAGGCCTCAGATTTGTCACTTCAAGCCAAACAATCACTTCTAACGCCGGCCCTTGTAATTCCACCCTGCTTTACATACCAATACACTTCGCACAGTCTGCACAGCCATTTTGTGATCGGTCTGGTGGTTCAACAAATGGCCACAGCATGGTGCTGGAGTCAAGGTAGTTTAGCAGGTGCATAGAATTTCCCCTCAAGTGTCGATGAACACGAGGTGGAGGTGGAGGAAATTGCTGCTATCAGTGTAGTACGCCCGTCCCAAACTTTTACATCCCATCACGTCTATCACTAAAACTTCGTCCGCCCCGCCCCCCCCCCCTACCCCCAGCCCGCTATCAGTCCTCGATACTTGTGAATAAAAGAAAAAGTCCAAGGCAGATCGCACAAAATTGTTCCCGACGCCTGATATTGAATTTTCCTCCCTTCATCGGTACGAAAACTCGACTCTTTATCATATCTTCCCCTCATATCCGTATCATTCTTTTCAGTCAGTGCTTCAGAAACTTTAACATCGAACTACTTCCTTTATCCTGCCACATTCTTGTAGTTCAATATCCATATTATTAACTCCAGGAACTTTACACTGGCATTTTTCTTTATTGTAAAATGAAGGAGAGTCAGAACGCCATGCTTACAATACGTGGTATTAGAAACATTATGAACTGAATGTTTCCTAAGCCCTTTACTTAATAATCCCTAAGATCAGGGCTATCTCAGAAAACAAGTAAGGAATTTTCTCCTGCAGAGATGATCAAAGTACATTTTAGATGTACATGCCACGCCTCCAAATATATCAATTCTTTTGTACTTTTTTCAACTATGTGCCTAAATATCCACTGTTGACAACCCAATAGCCTTTTGTTATCAATCATTTGACAATTCGAAAGTAATGTTTTGCCTCAACATTTTGGTTAAATTCAGAATTATATATCTTACAGAAAACAGTAGTTTATACAGCTCTACTGATATCACGAAGGATTCAGATTATTACAACACTCTGGAAACACTTCTGGTCGTCGGTTTGTTGTCTTGTTGCCTTGAGGTTAACCTACTTACACGTATGTACGAGTTGGCAGCAGTTCTGACAATGCAGCGTCGGAAGTTAGACACACAAGTGAATAAAAAATTCAGACATTTGGACATGAAACGGTCATGGCCAAATTTCATGCATCATTCCGAGCATTTGTCTCGAGGTTCTGATCACAAACATGAGAACATCGGTTAGTGTGGATGGTGTACATACTCGGTCGAAATTGAAATTTTCTGAATAAAAGCCAACATGTTAAGCTCAACATGTTTCGGGCACCAATATGCCCGTCATCGGGAGCTCGCGACGATAGCATTTGTTACCACATAGGCCGTTTGGTTCTCGAGTTGCTGCTGGTTGGAAGTTAAGTACAGGCAGGATGAATGACACAGCCTTCGGTCCGGACACTCATCCATCGTGCCTGCACTTAACTTCCAACCAGCAGCAACTCGAGAACCAGACGGCCTATGTGGTAACCAACGCTATCGTCGCGAGCTCCTGATGACGGGCATAATGGTGCCCGAAACATGTTGAGTCTAACATAAGCATAATAAAGTAATAAGTGGCATCTAGTTGGATTTTATTCTTTGGTTTAAAGATGATGCACGGTCCAATACACATCAAACTAAGTGAATGTTCGTATGTCAACAGAATACCGAAAATAGTACAATATAATGATGCATAATAATTAATTTTAAAAGTGACAAATTAAAAAAAATAGAGTTCTTTGGAGATCAACAAAAAATATTTTTTTTTGAATAACTTACGAATATGAGTTATTTCAGGCTTCCACCACGGTGTAAATGAGATCTTCGCTCTTCTGGGATGTTACGCAGCGTAGATTGGTAGTTAGTGGCCGACGTTTTGGTACAGCCCATCGGTCCCAAATTCAAGGGCCTAAAACGACAAGAAAAATACATTCCGAAACAACGGTAACTAACTACAAATCTACGCCGAATAACATCACAAAGATCGAAGATCTCAAAACTAAAGAACGAATTACATTTCGGAAGTTCTTGCTTCCATCAAGACCGTACAATGTTGTTCAGTTTGTTAAGGTTTTTCCAACCAACAAATCAGCGCGATGACACTCTGCGCATGTGCTCTGTGATACACATATCTGTACTACATGGTATTAGGCGCGATTCTTGCTTTACTTCATGTCAAGTGAGAGATCCGCCACTGCATCTGTTTCACTTCCATTCGTTTGGTTTATTTAGACCTGAATTTGTTTTCAATTTACACATGAAATTCGGAAATATAAACACATAAAAATTTATAAATGAATGGCCATTTCATCCGGGATTTGTGGCTGAAACGTGGTTGATAATAACAAACTGAGAGAGAGAGGGAGAGAAAGGGAAAGGGAAAGGGAAAGAGAAAGGGAAAGAGAAAGAGAAAGAGAAAGAGAAAGAGAAAGAGAAAGAGAAAGAGAAAGAGAAAGAGAAAGAGAAAGAGAAAGAGAAA
>Ga0123357_10011202_pt1 | contig 11479 bp, 4 predicted proteins | sample TergutEmb28metaG_FD_89873 | JGI IMG/M metagenome (GOLD analysis project Ga0123357, IMG submission 89873) | Embiratermes neotenicus P4 segment gut microbial communities from Petit-Saut dam, French Guiana - Emb289 P4 | ecosystem: Host-associated > Arthropoda: Insects > Digestive system > Gut ...
TAACTTTCTGAAGGGGATTTTTGTGGTGGCACAGCTGCTCAACTTGGGCCTAGGCTGCCTAGTTGTTAATGTTTCTGTAACAACCCAGTTGGTCTCCCGTAAACAAGAGATCAGCTCTTCACAGAGGCCACTACCTACACAACACAAAACAAACACAGTAGATGAACATCCATGTCCTCAGCAGGATTTGAACTCATGATACATTCCTTTGAAACTTCATCCAAGAACAGAGGGTCAAATCCTACAAGACTTGAATCATCAGCAACGCTACTATGCAGACTTCAAATGTGTTTCAGTACTGTTTTTGCATGTGAGTGAATTCTCACCCACAGTCCCTTTAATTCCATTAAACATTCATGTCTGAATGTTATTCCTTGTTTAAAGCTGTGGCTACTACACACTGCAATACTGATAAGAAATGGAACCATATCCTGGATGAAAAATGGGCACTTACCTATTTGCATGTAAATTATAGCACCCTGCAGCTACTTGCTGGCTGTACTTGCCCAAATGATGCAACTTATTAAAGTATATTGTACACTTTGCCAGATTATTTTCATATCCTGTTTTGGACTGGGTAAGACAATTACAACATTCAAACAAATTAAACGATAATATGCCTGACTGAGCATTAAAATGGGTCCTCTGTGGCTATGTTTCTCAACTGCCGGGCCACGGCCCTGTACCAGGCCCTGGCATCAATTATACCGGGCAGTGAGAGGTTCTCCTGTAATTTGTCATTTTAGTTTTGTAAGCAGTTTTCATGAACAAATGTTTTATGGTGGAAATATTCTGAGGAGAAAAATACTCGTGAATGTGTCGAAAAATTCAGACCCAGATGTTGGTCCGAGGAAACTACAATATGCTACAAGATTTCTTTTGTCCAGTGATTGACAACTAATTTAAATGTAATTTTATATTTGTCAACATACCACAACGTATAAATAAGTGTACTAGTACCTTTTATGATTATGCCATAATTAATTGTTAATACTTATGTTAGTTTAAAGTATGAACTTAAAAAAATGGAAAGATATTTACAAGTAAATTTGTTGGGACTGGGCCCTCGTCTTACGAAGAAAGAATTTACCTGGCCGCGGTCCCACAAACGTTGAGAAACACTGCTCTATGGGGTCCATCATATTGCAAACCACATCCAGAATCATTCCTAATGACACTGGCTAACATCATTATAAAATTTACAAACAAAATGTAATTTTGCTCAAAACAGGCAGGACATCATGGATAAAACAAATCACATGGAGGTGGGGGTGGGTTTCTGTAGAACTCAGCCCAAATTTCAGCAAGTCCTCACAGTCCATCAGATTGAAAGATTCCACCAAATAAAGTGTATCCTGCGGTATACGTTAACATAAATGACAGGAAGTGCTCGATATTTGTCACATCTGTTATCACTTGACACTCCTCTTTTCAGAAACATTTATTACACATTGGAAAACAATTCAGCATCAGATACGGTGAATACAAAGAGAATTGTAGTTAAGTACATCCCTGGATAATGTCCAACCATTTATACTGTAAAGATAAAGCACTCAAAACTTTGAGAGATTACCAGCATCAGATCTTTCACCAGTCACACTCATACTGTAGAACATGTTTCTGTCCCAAGTAATTGGCAATAAACTAACAAATTAAATACAACATCCACAGATTAGGCATTCTCTTATATGAAATTAAATATTGCACATACACAGTGTTCGGAACACCAATTTACATCAATAGCGGGGGCAAATGCTCCAGTCTAGATGTAGGTTGATTCAACACGCAGTTACAGATCCATAAGCTGCACTGTCTGAAGCATATGTCAGCACAAAAGGAACAGAGAATCAGGGGCAGTCAATTAATATGTGCTAACTAGGTTGCTACCTAGGATGCCAGGTACAGTGATGTCCAAAATTTGTGGGGAAAATGACATTAAAGATTAAAATAGTTTTAATCCCAGAGTTCATCAGTGATGTATTATGTGCCTCTTCAGAACAAGTCACAAAGATTTCGTTTACCACATAAAAGAAACTGCCTTTGGGGGAGGCAGGTGGGGTGCACCCGTGTCTAGTAACCAGTCTAGGCCTGTACCTACAGAGAATATACATGTTGGGATTGCAAGCCCATGCAGTTTCATGTTCACATAATGCAGCTTCTACCTCAAAGTGTTTGGAGGGAACACACTGTATATATCAGCTTGTGTAACCAAATATACAGAGTATTTGTGGTAAAAACTGCACCAGGATTATATTACACACACCTCACATTGATTCTGAAATCAGCATTCCATCTCCTTACATATGGCTGACACATGGTAACCTTTAATGGCCATGAATCACAGTACTGCACTAATGAGTTTGCACAGTACAGCCAGCTGAGAATTGCACTTCCCAGCACACATGGCTGCCAGGCATTCGTAACAAGCAGATTTACAATCCCCTACTCCCACACAATAAATATTTATCCTCCAATCCATAATATTTAAATAACCAACAAAATGCACTGCAATGGGTAATGATTATAAATCCTAAGATTTGAACCATGACCCATTTTTGACCTATATTTATAGTACTTATATAACTTTAACTGAAATTGTAATAACTTTGTAATTGTTATGCAGAGAAGGTGACACAAATAATCACATTTGTACCTTTGCATTGTTGTAATAATATCACACTGAAGATGGTAGCAATAGCAGCCGAAACATGTTGGTGAGAATTTACTGAATAAAGTACACATTAAACACTAAAGTGCATTTTGTTGGTTATTTATATAATATGGATCTGACTAATGCAAAGATGAACATATTAAAACAGTTACCCTCCAAATTAAATACAACTGACAGCAGTTCAGAACAAGAAATTTATTAAAAGTCGAAATAGAATTTAAGAAAGTGAGGACAAATTACACACCAAAAATTCCCCATCTTTACAGGGGATGTTTATGAAAGATGACGCTATATGATACAAATCCAATAATGTAATAGCATAACAATTAACAGTTTTATTTTAGATCTAGTCTTGCAAACAATTCACATGATAAAAGATGATCATCTTGTGGGGACAAGCCTATCACATTAAGAACACTTAAATTAAAATAATATGAACATAATTTCTATAATCCCTATAAAATTAAACTCAACTATATGAAAGATGTTTAAAATTAACAACAGTATTTATTCCAATACAACTCATGGTATCTTCATTGTTGCACTGTGCATATCGCTGAATCACTCAATTATTACACCGAATTATGCACACATATACTTTCACATTAAAACATAAAATTGCTAAAATCACTCCGACATGTTTTGATCTATGGATCATCCTCAGGGAGTCACACTCTCCTTGCCAAAGTTACAATAAAAACAAGTCACTGATTCATTTTGTTGCAATACCAGGGTACAGATGCACGCAGCACAGTACAGGACGCACACCCATGATTGAGCACTCCCAGCAATATACAAAACGACTTGCTGCCACAGTACCCTGGTAATGCAACGAAATGAATCAGTGACTGTTTTTATAGTAACTTTGGCAAGGACAGTGTGTCTCCATGATGATAATCCATAGATCGAAACATGTCGGAGTGATTTTATCATTTTAACGTTTTAATGTGAAATTATATGAGTGCATAAGTTGGTGTAATAATTGAGTGACAACACATGGTGTGTGATGGCTTCAATGATACCTAACTTCATTTGGCAACAGTCTAATTAAACACAAAATTTTGAGCAAGCTAATATTGTGCAACCTGTAGATTTCAAGTGACAGAAGGGTCAACAAGTTCACGAAATGTATGCAAATTCCGAAAATACATACAAATCACAAAAGATTTGGTCAATTGTCTCTGTTTTGTTGAATTCTCAAAATCAGCATAAAATTTACCAACACCTTGCACACATATCAGATCTTACATAGTTACTTGCATACGTTTTGCTTAACAGATCAGCGCAGTACAACACTTCTCAAGAAAAGATCAAACCAATTAATGTTAAACCTCATACATTAAGATGCATTTCCCTAAATTAAGTTTTATACATTATGCCTTTCAATCCTTTGCCTACCACAACTGATTGAATACATATGGCACAGAACAAAATGAACTTACATTTCTAACTCATCCCTCTGTATTAACTGGCTGTCTAGCATGATGAATTTTCACATGCCTATTGTGGTTGGACTTAGTACTGGAAGTCTTCCCACAGATATGGCAAGCAAATGGCCGAGCCCCACTGTGCACACGTAAATGTTCCTTTAAATAATAACTACGGTGGAACAGCTTACCACAAACACTACAACTAAAGGACTTGCCAACCTCATGCTCCCGGACATGACGCAGACAGTTATACTTGTGTATGAACTGGCAGCCACAGTGATTACAAGTGTATGGCCGCACATTGCGATGTGAGTGCATGTGCGCAGTATAATCACTATGACGAAAGAACGCACTCTTGCACAAGGAACATTTAAAGGGTTTTGCACTGCGTGGTGCGTGGGTCCACCGGTGCAGCTGCAGATTCCACTTGGTTGTGAAGTTTTTCCCGCACATGTGACAAGAGTATGGATGTTCGCCACAATGCAAACGCACGTGTGCTGGCAGTGAACTTTTCAAGAGAACATATCCGCACAACTCGCACTCCACGTTTTCCACTTCACGCCCACACTTTGGCACATAACGACAGTCATGGGCTTTGCGAATGTGTCTTGTCAGGCTTGATGTATGAACGAAGCGCTCACTACAGTAGGTGCAACACTTGGGCTTCTCATCATGTGTCTCTTTGTGCCATTCTAGCTTTTTCTTTGAATGGAATATCTCGCCGCAGTGACAAATGAAATCCTTTACCTTCTTCTTGATCTTCATGTGATGTCGGTTCTTATGTTGGATGAGGTTGCTGTACCTCCTAAATGTCTCATTGCAGAGCGGACACTTGATCGGTGCATTGCCCGTGTGAGAGTTTGTATGTTCTGTGAGCTTCTGCTTTGTTACAAATGCTTTGTCACATATGGTACACATGTGCAGCTTGATACCAAGATGTCGTTTTAGGTGTAATTCAAGGTTCTGACGTCTGTAGAAATATTTTCCACACTTTGAACATTCGAGCGGATGTGTCTGAAGGTGTGACTGGTATTCAGAATCACCAATGAAGACTTCTTTGCATGTGGCACATACATTTTTCTTCTCTTTAGACTTTTTGTTCGCCTTGTGTTCATGAATAGTCTGTAGCTTGGAAGTTGCAAATACCTCAGTACATGTGCTACAAGGATAGAAGGCAGCTGATTCTAACTCAGGTTCATGTTTGAGCACTTCTGCTCTCTCCACTGTATCAACTGAAGCAGACACATTCTCTGGAAACTGCTCTCCATCTTCTATCTCCATCTTTGTCTCTCTATCTTCTTCAAGGAACACTTCCATAATTTGTGGCTCTTCTGTCTTCACAACCCCCAGCAATTCCTGCTGCATACTACTGGCTGCATCTTCCAAACTAACAGCCCCCTGCACATCCTTCACCACACAAAGGCTCTTCTGGTCATCATTCTCACAACATATGTCATTCGCTTGCGTTGCTACACCACTGTGAACTGTGTCAGTGCCACCAGTACTGCTGGGCATATCTGCATCTTCTTTGGGAACATATGGTATGACAGGTTCTTCGACCACTTGCTGCTTTGAGCATTGTACTATTTCTTTTGAAACAAAAAGGTTTCTGTGCTGGCCTAATGACACTGATCTTGGTTTGTTTAGAGTGTCTTGCTCATAGTGACTGGTACTCTGTTCCCTCACTGAAGAGAGCAAAAAGCCTCCTGAAGATACAGAACAGGGCAATGAGTTAGTACACAAAGAACTGGAAGAGGAATGTGGAAGAGAAACTGAAGAAGGAATTACGTTACCTGCGTTCTGTAATTCTTGTGGGACATGGCCTGTTGGAAAATCACTGGCTGGACCTGGAAAATTTGGAGGAACTGGAACATAATTGACATTGTTTTGTGGCTGGGGAACATGATGTGTGGTATAGGATGGCACCACAGGGGGCATGAAAGGCTGCTGAAAAGATGGTGAAGTCACTGAGCTCAGCAACTGAAACTGTTGCTGATGTTCAACCGGGAAACTGCTGTTCACCATCTGCATGTAAGCAGCCTGGTTACATGGTAAATGATCAGCACCGGGGGCTGACAGGATGGCAGGAAAGGAGATATACTGTGGGATAACGGTATTTGTGGCACAGCCATTACTGCTCAGTAAATGTTGGTATGTTATGGCTGTCATAAAATGACTGCTGCTTGGTGAGAAGCAGTGAGATCCTGATATTAGTTCCTGATTGTCAGGTCCAGCAACTGATGTCTCATTGCCACTCTGGTTTTCAGTAGTGGCAGGGCTGTGTTCTGCAGAAATCCTGACTAATGCCGCAATTAACTGATCCTTCGGATGAGTGTCAAGATGTTTTTTTAGCGTAACACCTTCCCGCATGTACGTGTAGAGTGTACAGACGGGACAAAAAACGGGGTTCACGCCATTCTCCATTGCGGCCTCCTTCACTTAGATTTACAGTTTACGGAAAGAACTGTCTTAGTCACTAATATACTTGTAATTACACTTATTGCTAAAAGCGTTCTGATATTCCAGAACAACTATCCATGACCTGTTCGATGTAACCTTGGTACTCATCGGTGTTAAAACATTCGAATGAATATCACTGTTAAAACACTGTATAACAATAAACTCCACAAAAACTATCCATTAACTTGCTGGAAGTTCCAAATTAAATCTCGCAATCATTACACAAATGTTATAAACACTGCTGTAACACACAGTGAATTCTTGAAATTATGCCTTGGCAACAACTAGGTACTGCACTTTCAAAAGTTGTACGTCAAATCACCAATGACAAATTTGCTCTCAGCGCCACTGCATTAACTGTTGAGTGACTCGTATCTGTGACATTTACACGGTGCGCGATATACATACACGTAGTTCATAGTAGGAGCCGTGATACGGGCCAGTTGTAAGTTGGAGGTTACATTAAAGGAGCGCGAGTGAATATATGTTTTTGTGTATGTGTGTGTTGTAACATATGCGCGAAGAATGGACGCGTGTTTAAGGAATTGAGTTGGTCCGGAGAGTACAATTCTGAAATGTGACTGTATTCATTTAAATCCTATTAACACAGAAAATTTAGTTGACCTGATTCAGATAAGTAATGATGGTCTCCAGAATATACGAAGCTGAAAAGTGGGCCTATACTTTAAAGTATTAAATTGCATATTTTGATTTTCCAGAGGTAAGAGATTTATTTAGATTATGGATAGAAGAAAATGTATGCAAGAGTGATGAAGTGTTTTGTTTTAATTATTTTTATTTTACTTACAAACGTAGAGTGCATGTTGTAGTGTTTGACAGTAAAAGTTTAAGGACAACTGCAGCATAACATGCCTCCCCTAACAGTGATCTGGTAGCTATCCCAAGTTTATTGCAGTGGCGTGGATATGTAGCAGAAAATGTAAAATATGATACACACATAGAATATTGGTAGGAGCCCAGATAGTATAGGCGGTATAGTGAGTGGCTATGGTCTGGGTGTTTTGGGGTTCAATCCCTGCCAGTGGCAAAAGATTAATCTCGTTTGTGTAAAATGTTTGGACCAACTCTGGAGCCCACCCAAACTCCTGTTCAGTGGGTACTGGGGGTTTCTTATCCCAAGGACAGATTTCTGAGATAGTCACTCCCTCCCCATGGACAATGAAGCTGATTCTTGAAACATCGGTTTGCCCACCGTTGAGTCACCTGATGTGGCTGCTACCCTGAGAACATTTCATGTAATTTAATCACATGAAAAGCTTTAAAATTTATGTCAAATTCATTTGGTTGAGTACAGATTGAAGAATGAATTTGTGTAGCTTTGGGAACCGTATAAGGTCGGATATTTATTGATTAGCTGAGCGACCGTCAGTTCGTCAAGAAGGCTCTTGTTCTGTACATTTGTGTAGAGAATGTGGGAAGCATATGGTTGTTTTGTTTATACAAGCTGCTATAAAGTAAACCTTTATATTATGTTAATGAATGTGGGTTCCATTTACATATTATTAAATTAAGAAATATCCTTTAATAAGACATGATGGTCAAGCGGATAGGGCTCCTGTTTCATGTGTGGGAGTTGCTGTGCCCAAATCTTAATTGTCATGACAGGAATTTTCAAGTTTCCTCAGTTGGTGCAGGTAGGTTCCAGGGTTTGTCCAGGTAGATTCCTGGAGAGTAACTGAACTTAGGTCACAGCTGCTTCATTTCACATAATACAATAACTTATTTAGTCAGTAACACAACATATAAAGGTAATCAACATTAAAAACTTTTTAATGTTGATTATCAATATATGTTGTGTTATTGACTGAATAAATTATTGTATTGTTGTAAACACAAAGGGATGGCTTCTATCAAAATTTTAGCTAGTCAAGGTCAGTCCATCTATCTATATAAGAATTTAAGAACCAAGGTAATGAAATGTTGTGCAAACATTTACTTTAATTGACAATGCTGTATTAAAAAAGTAATCCCAAAATATGCTAACATAAAGATCCCGTATACATCTCCCGCCACAAACGTCACTCAGAAAAAGATACAGTCGGACTTAAAGATGAAATCAAATTCTTATATAAGCAAAATTAAAAAATAAATAATGGTATGTACAGAATACACCTTTAACACAGAAACTAATGGGCATTGCTTCAAGTGACATTGTAATAGTGGAAGGCAATTCTGCATACAGGCTCCAACCAGTGACAATGAATGTCAGCATTTCCAAACTTCTTTCTTGTCCATATCCATGTACTGATGACAACTTTTTTTACATAAAAATCAGCATTTCCAAGTAACTGTCAAGATGTCATTGCTTTTCAACTGACGAGATAAGAAAATTTTCTGCCCACTTAAGACTCCGTCATAATCATGCGTACAAATCACTCATTAGAAAATGAGGCTTGTCGAAAGCATTGCTTACTTGTGTTGTAACTTGTGTGGAATAATTGCTGAAGATCAAAATATGCTGGTTCCTTTGAAACAAAACATGTCGCTGAATTTATAATATTGATCACTGTATATGTTGTTATGTTATTGACTGGAATAAATTATTGTACTGTGTCATTAGACGTTTGTAATACTACTGAGCATAGACAAAGAGTACAGTGAATATGAAAATCCATTAGACCTTTCTGATGGTGAAAACTCTTCCTTAACAAGGCTGAATATGAAACAAAATACTTTCAACTGAAAACTAAGATAAAATTCACTGCATTACATGCTAGAGAACTGCAGTGCTTCCATCTTCCCAAATAGTGACCTCAGTTGTGAGTACAGTTTTAGGCGCATTCACAAAATTGTGAAAAGTGACTACTAGCCACTTCATGTTTGTCTGGCTGTCCACCCACCTGGAACAACTTGGCTCCCACTGGCTGAATTTTAATGAATTTGATGTCAAGGAAATTCAAGTTTCATTAAAACTCTGATGAACAGGTACTTTACATGAAGTTCAGCATACATTTTTTATCATATCTGACACATTTCTTTTTAAAATGAGAAGTTGTTCAGACAGAAGTTGTGGAGAAAATCAAAACACGTGTTTCATGTTCAATAACTTTTTTTAATTGTATTGTTTATGAGATAGTGTGGAAAAATGTTGTAGTGTGGGACAGGCGACAGACGACAATATGGCAAATGCACAATGCATGAATGCATGCTGGATGCTGAAGACTACAAACACACTTGTGGAATGTGTAATACTTGTTGCTCTTCCTCTGCTACAATTGTCATACAAATGTAAATAATTGTTATGTTACACTTGTAATCCAAAATCTGTGGCATAGAATCTACTGTTCATATTAGAAGTCTGTTGGCATTACCGTCAATTAACGAAGGGTTCAGCACCTGCCTCTTCACACACGCATTAATTGCATTAATAGAGTAGCCCTGCCCCGTCATCTGGTCTGTATGGGGGGTTGGGTGGTCCGGATTACCTGGGAATTGGGACCACTGAGGGAAAACTCGGTGGTATAGGTAACATGAAACAAGACAGGCAGTGTATATGTGTAACATGAATATGAAGCACATTTGTGTACCCAGTGTTGCCATGGGCAAGCAATTGGTATTACATATTCTGTTTTTCTATAGCCAAAATTATCCAACAGGCAAAGTGGATGTATCTTATGATATTGTCATATATGGTCTGTCCAACTGTATCATATTTTTCCACAGTGTCTCAGTTTTGGGAAAACGTTATTTATCATAAAATGTTTGTTTTGATTTTCTCTACAATTTTGTCTGAAAAATTTCTTATTTTAAGAAGAATTCAGCCAGATCCTATAATGAAGGTACATACATATTCATGTGAAGTGCCTGTCATTAATGTCACATTTTAATGAAACTTGGTCTTACTCAACAGATTTTAAAAAATGCTCAAATTGTTGAAAGTCTCTCCAGTGGGAGGCCTAAATTTGTTCCAGTCAGAGACAGACAGACATGTCAAAGCTGATAGTCTCTTTTACAATTTTGTGAACACATCTAAAAATCATCACTTGCTACATTAAAACTCCTTAAACCAAAAATACTGTATTTAAAAATATATGATGATGATGATTTTGATGATGTGCTGTAATAATATTTCAGTGGGAAGTACTAGGCTATAGTTGGTTCGAAATTGACCAGACAACCTGGGGGTTATATAATGAAAGTGTTTTTTTAATACCACTTAATTCATCATTACACATCGGAGATGTTTGACTGCCATTGCTTACATCACATCACATGTAACTGTTAGAAGTATAATTGACATTTCCATTATAAACCTGTCATGAGTAATAAATATAGACTAATAATCCAAAACTTAACTCCATATTTGGTTTTTAAATTCTGGGGCCTTGCTTTCAAGACAGCTGCAATGGTGGAGACATTGGTAAATTAACTTTAGAAAACTGGAGTCAAGCTTTGCAATCATATTGTTTCCTGTGACCAGAATTGTGCCCTCTCCATGGTATCTCTACCTTGTCGAAGGCTAGCGCCGGGTAAGAGGGCTTGCGTCACCAAATGATCCTAAGAGCTATGCCAGCCTTAGCATTAGCTACTGGTAGGGCCACCCTTCCTGGACAGGTCGAATGTGATGGCCCACACGAAAGGGAATACCCCGGCCCTCCAGGTTGGGGGTTGGGCGTGAGGCTAACAACCCCACCCCGTAAAAAATCAATTGTTAAGAAAACTTTCAATAAGCCTCGGAACATAATGAATACCCGCCGAAGACAAAGGACTACGGATTTGACATTTGGCACATGGAACGTTCAGACCTTGCTGCAGCCAGGAAAGATGATGGAGATAGCTGATGAAGTCTTAAAACAAGGAATAGATCTGGTAGACCTACAAGAAATTAGATGGCAAGACCACGGGGAGATTAACAAGAATAATGTTACTGTAATATATAGTGGACCAGAGAACCAAA
>Ga0123357_10011204_pt1 | contig 11477 bp, 10 predicted proteins | sample TergutEmb28metaG_FD_89873 | JGI IMG/M metagenome (GOLD analysis project Ga0123357, IMG submission 89873) | Embiratermes neotenicus P4 segment gut microbial communities from Petit-Saut dam, French Guiana - Emb289 P4 | ecosystem: Host-associated > Arthropoda: Insects > Digestive system > Gut ...
CTGCAAAAAATCTGTACTTCTTGGCACATGTTCAATTGTAAGAAACTTTTTAAACTACAAGTAAGACCACCAAGCCTAATCCTGTTGATTACTACATCCCAGGATAGGTGAATATTTCCCAGCCAAAGCTCAGAAGTGAAAAATTCGATAATGATAATAATAATAATAATCTGCCATGATGTTAGCAGACAGTACAGGAGCCGTAGATTTTTAGTGAAATTTGATGAATATATGAGCAAATACTACAAGTACAGTACTTACATTATGCAAAGTGACACCCCAAAACATTATTGGCAACATTAATAAAACAGAATGAATACAGCATGCTGATGCAAGCCGCTGAACTGACAACAGTGTCGCGAAAAGAGTGCAGTTCTCTAGGTGACAGGAATCTCTATGTTTTTCACGCCATCAGCTTCATGCTATCAGTGGTTTTACACATCATAGAGTTTATTGTTATAATAGTCATAGCTATGTGTGTTCCAGGACAGAGATGAGGATAGAAACACCGATCGACCAAGGTCCAACACTGATCCTTCGCATCTGCGCTGCGGTGAAAGAACCGAATACGAGTACTGTGCTGTTAGTGTAGTGCTGTCGTTCCAAACGTCCTGACTTTTAGAACTGTTACTAAGGTCTGCAAGTCGAATATGAAACGTTTTGATATAATTAGACACGTGTTTAACGAAACACAAGAACAAATTATTGCAACTGACTCTACGCATTTTATATGTGGCCTCATTAGTTTCGTGCCGGCAATAAATGAGCATAAACGACAACAAGGCAGCGAAGAACGCGTCTGGAGAATCCACCTGCTCTTGAACGTTCAGCTTTCCAGTTGTCTTTAGTTTGTGTCAAGTTTATGTTTCCAATTTATGCAAGTCAGTGGGAGCCATCCTACGCGAATTCAAACGCTAAGTGTTATTATTTACCTTTATGAATGACAATATTAACGGTATCACGTCGCCACCCGTCCCCTTGCCGGCAATTCTACACGTGGAACACGGCACTAGATTCTTCTCCCTTCCATGTGTGTCTGTCTCACTCTTTCTTACGGTTCTGTCTGAATCTGGCCACGTAGAGAACGTGCATCTGCGGGTCGATAATATGCTGTAATCGCAGTAGCCCACACCTCATCCACGGGTTACGGCAGTCTGTACCCCGTGCCAGACATAACTGAGACTGTAAAACGACTGAACCACGGCGTGCAGAGTCCTGGTACGGTTGGGATCGCTGCTCATGCCGTCAGACCTACAGCGGCTATGTCGAGCGAACCCAGCCTCATATTCCGGCCATTTCATCCCTTGCCAAAGAACCCCCACCAGTTCCCATTGAACACAATATTGCGTGGATCTCACAGACGTTATAAACATGCAAGCAAGGGTATTACTCTGAGATATTTTAAGTGCTGTGGTGTAGAAACCTGGTCTGGGGCATCCCACGACCGGATAATCGGGGGCACACTTCTAATTTTGAGCGAAGTTACTTCCTTGTGTCAGAAGAAAGGAATCCAGTTCGAAGAAATTAGTATTCTGTATGGGGTCCCTCTGACGTTCGGCCCCCCGCCCCGGGGGTCTGGGGGGACCTTAAGGATACCATTGCTGAGTGTCAAAAATTGTGATCGAATGTCGCGGTCCAGTGGTTGGTATTACTCTTTCGTTTTCGGGAGGCTCTGTTTGTTTAATTCTGGGTCGGGAGACAAGTCATTCCGAATAACAGCTTTGATGTTTTCCCTCAGCCCTTCCAGGCAAATGCAGGGAAAATTACGGTACCTCCAACTAAGTCAGGATTGCTGCCTTCCTCATCCTTGCCAATTCACTATTTATTCACTAATCCTGTCATTCGACGTTACATGGTTTGAGCTTAATAAACCACAAATAAATGAAAACAGATTATCGTATGTTTGCCACTGCCTCAGGCTACTGTATAGCAAACCCTTCGTCACATGACTCTCTGTCAACCTACCCACGCAGTATCCGTCAGAGTTATGCTTACGCAACACCAGTCAAACTTCTTTAAGTAACGGAAGCTTCCAAAATATATTTAGGCCTTAAAATACGTTTCGGGGCTTACTGTCTTATTACGTACAAGCATTTTACTATACAGCGTTTATTTTGTTCCAAAACACTGGCGAGGTTCGGTTACTTGTCTTCATAAATTCACATCTGTAGTCTAGGAGGCGGACCCCCAGCAACCGACGTAACGGCTCTTCCGACCCAGCTTTCTCCCCGTTAGATCAGATAACTCAGAGCTCACTGTGGCATAATTACAACATGTGCTCGAAATGCAGTTGTAAGAAGGAAGAAGCAAACAAAGACAGACAGGCAACGTACGTACAAACGAAACATTGAGGAGCGTCGCGAAACCACTGTTGCTGTGGAAGAGCTATAAGTATTACGCATTCTGTGTGTGTGTGTCTGCAGCCTTAGTTATCAAGCAAGCAAAGCACATGTGCCGTATTATTTCGTAATCCGTGGCCTGTCTGGCTGTACGATATTTTTCCACGTTGCCTCATAAAAGGCACGTCTTGGGGAAAAAGTTCTTGAACATAAAATGTGTGTTTTTATTTCTGTACAACTCTGTCTGAAACATTTCTCATTCTAAGAAGAATCCAGCGAGATATTATTATAAATGTACATAGGCCTGCATGTAAAGTACCCGTTGTTCTTGTCAGAATTTAATAAAACTCGAATTTTCTCGACAGATTTTCGAAAAATGCTCAAGTGCCAAATTTAAGAAAAATCCGACCAGTGGGAGCCGAGTCTTTCCATGCGGACGGACGGACAGACAGACATGATGAAGCTAACAGTTGCATTTCACAAATTTTTCGTACACACATAAAAGACACATGGCATTAATAGGCAATATTTTGCTTAATTCGAATATATAGAAATGACTTGTGATGCTTTCGAATTTTTATTTCTGTTGATTGCAAGGTGGAAGGAACTTCCATTCTTTTTGGAGCTGCTGGTAATGCCCGCGACGGAAGCCACACCCTATCTCTTGGAGTACCCATTCCGCGACAGGGTTGCAGCCAGCCCGTGTCTCATAAAATTTGCTCTTGATATGGTTGCACGAAGATAATCCTGATTAAGCCTTTGCACCATGTGGGTTACTGATGACTAAACGAAACAACATACATTGCCTGCTTTTTTAAATAAATCATTTCAGAATCACTTCAATTTATCAACCAACGAATGCACATATAATTTCACATATAACAATTTTATGTGAAATTATATGTGCATTCGTTGGTTGATAAATTGAAGTGATTCTACGAAAATGCACGGTGCTACAATAAGATTTATACTTCATTTCAGAATTTTCTAACAGGGTTACAAATAGAAGTAGGTGGTAGATGGTAGGTAAGTATATGAAAGGGTACCAGTATAATGGATCCTATTAGAAAGGGTATGATGGTGTTCAGTGGATTGAGCTGGATTAGGATAGTCCGCTTGTGGATTTTGTGAACATGGCCATACATTTGCGGGCTCAAGGGATATTCTAATGAACTGTGCTACTCTCACTTTTTAGAGCAAGATTCTGCATCACAAAGTCAGTCATTAGTGATAATGTCTGCTGCGCTTACTTTTTAGATTTCACAATCCGTCAAGCTTAATTTAATTGTGCTGAAATGTGTGCCACTAGCATTCATGCATTGCGCTACAGCAACAGAGGAATCTCCCCGTGACGTCACGGCACACGTGTTGGGTCGCGGTGCTGAACGAGGGCAATGACCTCGCCTCTCTTTCTCTCTGTCTCCCTCGTGGTCTCCGTTTTATTTTGATGACATCACCGGAGCAAGTTTCCTAGCAAAGAGGTCGTCGACCTCGCCGCTAAGCTGCGGTCCGCCAGACCGACCTGCATTCTGGCGCACGGGATGCTGGGTCATCGATCCCAGAATCACTGCAGTGTCGGATTGCTATATGGGCGGCAATACTGCCTCTCCTGTTCACAGTGGGGTTTCATGTGACTGCAAATACAACCCTAGGCGGTCCCCTCCTGCGAAGGTTGGAATAGTTCCTTAAAATTTAGCGGCTGCGATACATTTTTCCACATCTTCAGGAATTTATCATTCAAAAGCACTCTCTTTCGATGGCAGGCACATTGCATGGGCAACTGAGGAAAGTTCACACGTAAACTTACTTTACATATAAACATTTACACACATACATACGTACGTATATAAGCATACATAAGCATACATATATACAAACATACACACACATACATACGCACATACACACACACATTCATATATATATATATATTTATTTATATATACGTACACATATATACATACACACATACATACATACATACGTACACACATACATACACACACATACATACATACATACGTACACACATACATACATAATACATACATAAATACATACATACATACATACACGCGTACACACATACGTACGTACACACACATATAAGGATACGTTCATTCACATACACGAATATGCTGCTGAAAAACGCTTGTCCTATACATTGATTTTGACTATTCCCTCCATAGAAGATCCATACACTTTTGTGTAATTAATCCATATATTAATTTGGGTTCTCGCATGAATGTTAAATTACTCTTTTGTTTTCACTAAGAATTTATGCTAATGTAACAGCAGATTCGCGTGACATGCTCGTGTATACAGACGCTGGGTTTGATTTCTGGGGTCGTCGGTTTAACAGCATGCTGCAAACGTACCGGTACAAATGAAGCTGAAAATTCGTCCACAAATCGACCATGGTCGTGCAAGCAACAAGCAGAATAAAATGAATGTGGAATATATTATAATCTAGAGGACAATTCTCCCACTTTCGAATTGATCCCCTTCAAACTTCGTATCTCGAGCTGTTGTTCCCTATTTGTTTTCCGCAAAGGGTGTTCAGGGGATTAGCGGAAGCCGTCTGTAACTAAAGATCTTAATTTTACGGGATTGTTAAGGAAGTACTATTACTGTACGTTCTTAAGAAAGACAGTAAATCGTTTTAATTTTGCGATATATTAAATTAACACAGCCGCTAATAAATAGTGTTTCAACAACGGCATTTAGGGTAACAATGGTTCAGAAAAGAAAACCGAAAGTGTTCATTAAAATTACGTTGCTCTATTCAAATAATTCACAGTACAATTCACTTCATTCCAACGAATTCAATTCGAAAGCGCTAGGTTGCGGTGTCTTGCGTTTAGACTTTCACTTCTTTACTTTATAGGAACATAAAAGTTTTTCACCAATTTAGTCCAACTTCTATATGCATCTTATCACGCAACTATATGGGATGAACGGCTCATTAACCTCATTTACTCTTCGAGTTTTCTACAAGCGTTTTACTGGGCTGTGAAATTTTCATGTTGTCACAACCTAAAGCATTCCAAAGCAAATAAAGACAGGACATCTTCGCATCTAGACCAAATATGGGCGTCTTAATAGAGCAAATGTAAATAGAAGGAGAAATGTGACGCCGTATATGAATATTATGTCTTTTCTTTTAAATTGTGTTGGCGACATTTTGTGCTTAATCTACCATGACGTTCTTCTATTTCACGTACCTAGGCCATCGTTGCAAATCTTACAGATCGAATTATCGTGTCTCAATTTACGTGCAAATTATGTTTTCTTAAATTTCGTTAAATATTTAGCTACCACATCGAACAGCTTTTCAATCAAGGGTTGAGATCCGAATAAGACTTTTATTGTAACAACCCTTGAAATAGTTTTTGTAAGAATACATGTCTCTGGAAACTGAAGAAGTTGTGTTTGAGTTCCATGTAAAGTAGGTTTCTAATCCCACCGCCCACAATTAGAACAGTTATAAAATTTTGTATCCAACCAAAATACTACGATTCATTCAAACAAGCCGAGAAATTGCTGTGTTAACCTGTGAATACTGAAATAGGCTGTTAAATACGTCATCCTTAGTAAAGAAATAATGAATAAAATGTTAATAGACGAAAGGAAGTAAGTCGCGGTGCCCAACATACATGCGGTGCTAAGAAAGACTTAAACTAAGGCTTGTTAAATTCTTTCTACTGGAACGTATTTCTCGCAGAAGTGCTAACTACTTGTACCTCGATGTGACTAGCTTTCGCTTGGTATGTCACGCTATTTAATTTCTTTCGACAGACTTCTGTGTCCACCCAAACGAACAAGACGAAACTAAAACGAAATCCGATGGGTAATTTTACAGAATAACAGAAAGTAATGATGACAGAGAGAGAGAGGTGTTTTATATATTCAATGGCTGTTAATTTCCAGGATAAGTTGAGTCTCTTGCAGACAAATAAAGTACACGCACCGGTGAAATGATATTGACGGGAAAAAAATCGGCGCACCTGACCAAGTGACTCATTGTCTACCACAAATCCCACGTGGACTGGTCTGAGATTTAAACCTGGCCTCAGCGCTGAGGCGACTGGTCGCCTGACAGTTTTAGTGACTGTCCGTAGTAAAGAGCTAGAAACAGTGTAATTTGACACATATTACTTTCCTTACCATAATTTCTCAATTCTTCTGTTTACTTGTAAACATTGTTTACATTTTCTTTCTGTCCTCCTTTGCTTCTTTCTTCTAGCCATCTTTTCTTTCTTTATTTCTTCCTTTCTTCCTTTTCTTATTCCCCCGGCAGCTAATCGAAGATGAGCAATTTACTGCTAACTCTTTGGAACATCTCCATGTTCACTTCGCATTCACCATGCAGTATACATGAAGATATTTAGACTACTTTTTATCGTCTTCCAACCAAGCAGACAAACCACAGTCCTTGAAAAATTAGCTCATGGCACAAGATCAGCCATTCGTCAGCTTTCAGGTTTCAACTCCAAAGCCATACGAACGTGTTGTCTTCACTAATAAGCTGTCTATCTATACTTCTGATTTACTGTCCACGCTTTACTCTGGTTTCCCATTTTTTGTTTAAGAACTACTAATCTTGCTTTGTATGTGGTAGGCCTTCTCCATCATCTTATGTTATTACCATCACCATCATCACCAGCAAGGCTCTAATCAATAGGATATATTTGAAGAAGGCTAAGAAGCAAGGTAAAAGAGAAGAAGTATGGGAAACAGAAAACGTAGGGTAAGTATACGTACATATCGGCAGACAAAGACGAGGTACAACAGAATTATTAGCAGAAGAAGGAGGAGCCGCAGCAGGATATTAGGTGGACAAAAGAGAGCAGGGTAAAAGAGTCATAAGCAGAAGCCTAGGCAGAGTAGAAGAAGTACCAGCAGAAGAACAGGAAGCGGGGTTGAATACGAATGAGCGTGAGATGATGCAGAGAAGTATCAGTATGAGAAGAATCCACGCGGCTGAAGAGAAGGCAACTGAAGACCGGTGGATTAGTGTCAGCCAGTACGACAGAATATGACGGCCTGCTTGCTGCATCGATCTGCTGCAGATCGCTAGCACGTGGAATCGGCGGGCACAGCCGCTATCTTGCCACGGTAAAACTGCGATCTGGGGAGCTAGTCTTGGCGCAGCCGACACACTGCTCAATACAGTTCAGTATTACGCGGTTTAGCATATTACTTAAGACCGTAAAATTATATGGGTATGATATTTTTTCAGTCTAATTATATTCATACCCGTCATATTTAGTTATGCCACCGTACTACGCACTTCTTTTGTCGTATAAATTACAATCCATATAAGATGTATAAGACTAGTAAGATTTGAGGAACAAGTGACAAATTATTACAACAATAATTAGCACTGATTTTGACAAGGCAGGCAACGTACTTAAAATCGAAGCAATCCCTGTACAGGCCTGGACAGGCCCTGAGGATTCCAGGAGGCTGAGACTTCCGGAAGTTGTAGGCAAACAGCATATGAAAGTGGTAAGTTTGCAAACTTTCCTGCTGCTGCTTGATGGTAGTGAAAACTCTGATCCACGAAAGTTTTCAGCGGGAATGGACTAGGGAATTTTTGAACTGCCCTTGTACGTATGAACGTAAGAGTGAGGTGTGTTCACCAAACCATCGTTGCTGTGGAAAAGCAGTGTTAGGCCTACATATTCTGCGTGTGTGCAGACTTAGTTATCCAGCACGCAAAGCACAAGCGCCATGGCCTGTCTGGCTCGTACCGTATTTCTTTACATTATCTTATAAACGGCACGATTGTTGGGGTGGGGTTCTAGAACATACAATGCATGTTCTGATTTCCTCCACAAATTTCTTCTGAAACATTTCTCATTCTAAAACGAACTGAGCGAGGTATCACAATAAATGCACATGGGTCTCTACGTCAAGTATCCGTTATTCGTGTCAGATTTTAATGAAACTTGAATTTTCTTTCGACAGATTTACGAGAATTACCCAAATATGAAATTGCATGAAAATCCGTCTAGTTGGAGCCGGGTTGTTCCATGCAGACGGGCAGACAGACAGATGGACATGACGAAGTTAATAGTCGCTTTTCGCAATTTTTCGAACATGCCTAAAAACTGAAGTAACATAACTTTAAAATAGAAACAGTAGCCTGAAAAAATAGGGTTTTACACGATCTTTATGTTACCACACAGTGAAAAATATTGTTAAACATGTAGACAAGTATCTCAGTTCAAAATACTGTCGCACATGTTCAGTATATCCGGCACGTCTCATGAGAAAAAATACACCAAGGTATTTCGTATGTGTGTTGCAGTAAATTAATCGCCTAAAATGTATGCAGTCGCAAACATAATGGATATTATACACACTATCAGGCTAATTATTGTGTTACTAAAAATGGCATTCCGCAGCTCAGTAGCCGTAGCAAGTGTCATTTACGTGTACAAGCACTCAGACAGACGGAAACACACACACGTGTTTGTGTGACGCACGTCAAGATCGATACCGAAAAGTCTGGAAAAATACTCATAACGCATATGAAAGAGACTCATGGAAGAATGGTTTACATATTTCATGTTCACTAAACAGCTGCTATGCAATTTCTGAAATACGATTTCAAGCTCAACAGCTTCTAAAATGACTTTGTCCTTATAAGGGGACACAAATATCTTAACAGTTGTACGACTAAATCTCTTGAAGTCGTTATGGCATTACAGTACTCGTAGAGGTTTCGGACTTGCACAGTGTTATGCAGAAAAGAGCGTAGTTTTTATGACACACATAATTCTTGCAATCAATCAATTAATCATTCATTCATTTATTCATTCCGTATTGTGTTTTACGAGAGGTCCATAGTGTTTTCAAACGCGAATTCTCCACAGAATGCGATCTAGTGCTTCTTCTTTCAATTTCTAGTACCCTCGTGTTTCCTTAATGTTTTATTGTAGGCGCTTACGCTTTCTTCCTCGTCTTCCCGTCATTTCTATATGAGGGCCGAAGGCAATATTCCTACGCTGATCTGAATATGGGTGTGTCTTCACTCACAAACCAAACTTTAATGCCACCTATCGGACGTGACAGCAAACTAAGCGTTGATCCCACCTAAATAATCGTTGCTAACTGGTGGTGCTAGTGGTTAAGGTGCTGTGCTACAAATCGATAGGTCGCTGGTTCGATCCCAGCGGGTGTCAGTGGATTTTTCATTGACATAAAATCCTTCCGATCGCACTATGGCCCTGTGGTCGACTCAGCCTCTAACAGAAATGAGTACCAGGAGTATTTTCTGGGGGTAAAGGCGGCCGGTACGTAAGGCTGACAACCTACCACTATCCCGTGCCGTTGTCACGAAAGCTGGGAACCTTAACTTCCTGGAACCCCCTGGGCCTGTCCAGGCCTGTAATGGGACTGCTTTACCTTTTTACCTGGTGGTGCTATCGTAAATAGCTCAGATCGTCATATATTTTCCACGGAAACCCCCGTAACCACGGCAAGACGAGTGTCAGTCAGTCAAGTTACATCCAGTGCAGTGCATGAGGGAAAAGTAGAAGGAAAATAAATCTTGTTTCATTATTACCCGCATGTTCATAAAGAATGGGGAAGTTATTGACTTCATAACACAGAGCCCTTGAAGTGTGCTGACAAGAATTTTACGCTTTCAACCGTAAGACGAACAAAAAACGAAACTGAATTAAAATTTGTATTCTTACCTCTTTTTTCGTAAGACCTTAGGAAGTAATTAATTCACAAGCTACCATACAATATGTACTCATAAAAAATTATTTTATCTCTAAAATATATGAGAAAATAATACAATTTTGCCTCTTGATCTTACGTAACCTCTACATGACATAACATGTTTATAGTGAAGAAATATACAGTAATTACATCCGAAGAATTTATAAATAATTTTTACCATGTGCTCATATTTATAGAATTTTATTTTAGTAATTTTAGACCACTCACTTGCTTCAGTGTGACGATACCAGATGCTGTATAATACAATTTGACCTCATGATGATGAGCACAACAGTGGTCGAAACATGTAGATGAATATAATAAACTTATTATAAAACAAGAATTTGTGCATTAAGTTGGTCAATTGCTAAGATTATACTGAGATGCACGGTCAGCAAAACATCAAAATATGCCTCTTGAGTTCTCTGTTCAGTTTCAACAAGTATTTTAATATTTATTTTCAAATTCAGAGGGCAGAAACGGGAATGGTTGAGCGGATCGCGGGCGGGCACGTGCGACGCCAGTAACAACTAGGTCAGTCGGCAACTTGTACACGTGTGCCATCTCGGCACTATTTATGTATTTATTGGTAGCAGCAAAGCAGGATTTCATGACTTTGCTGTCAATGGCCTTCGCGTGTTCCTGACCTCTACTACCGATACTCATTACGGACTGAATCCCATAGCTGTGGGAAGAATTCATGATGACTTTCTTCATACTCTTGAGCATGGTGACGCTCTCTGCACTACAAATTTATTTTACAAGTTATGTTATCCATCCAAGTGCAGAGTCTGCATTAAATCAAACTTCTATTAAGCTATTTTTTTCAGACATAACCACAAATATTCGCACCATTAGCATCTTCAAGCTTCCTAACAAACAAGAAATGTTCAGAACAGCAGCTGTTGGTATGTTTAAGATGTGCATGCATAACAAATTTTATACGCTGAGCGCAAGCTACACTAATTTCAGAAAATTATAGGCTATTGTTTCTGCGGCCCCTAAGTCTTTTCTTCGCATTTTAAAACAGAAAATATGCATGTCTTTCGAATAGGCCTATCTATTGCGACATTGTATACCGTCGAATGTGGAGTAAGCAAGGATTTGAAACGAAACCTTTGTTGTGTAATTACACCTACTGTTTGTCTGGAGAGACTGAGTAAAACCACAAAATTGCCCCAGAAGCACAGACGAGATCACGAGTCGAGATTAGTACTGGTACGGTACATTCGGAATAAAAACAAAATGGGTCAATTTTGATGGCAATGACGATTGTGTTGATAATATAATATAATATAATATAATATAATATAATATAATATAATATAATATAATATAATATAATATAATATAATATAATATAATATAATATAATATAATATAATATAATATAATATAATA
>Ga0123357_10011205_pt1 | contig 11477 bp, 12 predicted proteins | sample TergutEmb28metaG_FD_89873 | JGI IMG/M metagenome (GOLD analysis project Ga0123357, IMG submission 89873) | Embiratermes neotenicus P4 segment gut microbial communities from Petit-Saut dam, French Guiana - Emb289 P4 | ecosystem: Host-associated > Arthropoda: Insects > Digestive system > Gut ...
ACGGAAGGCAGCGACCGCGAATCTATTTTATTACCTTTCGGTCAAGACAAGCTAATCAAATCGTTGGCAGAGGCTAATCCGAATATTGTAGCTATTATTGTAGCGGGAGCTCCGGTCGATTTAACTACAGTGAATCAATATTCGCCGGCTATTTTGATGTCGTGGTTCAATGGAAGCGAAGCCGGTCATGCGTTGGCAGATGTTCTACTGGGAACGATTTCTCCTTCCGGCAAATTACCGTTTACTTTGCCTGTCCGTCTGGAAGATTCTCCGGCATACGCACTGAAAAATTATCCGCAGACAGAAGATAATAAGGATGTTGCTTATTATTCGGAAGAGTTGCTGGTTGGTTACCGCTGGTTTGACACTAAAAATATAAAACCGCTGTTTCCCTTTGGTCACGGTCTGAGTTATACTACTTTTCAATATGCCGATATTCAAACGGATAAAACCAAATATGCACCTGAAGAAACGATTAAAGTAAGCGTGAATATAACCAATTCGGGAAAAGCAGATGCCGACGAAGTGGTACAGGCATACGTACATCGTTTAAGTGCTAAGGTTTTCTATCCCTATAAAGAACTGAAAGCTTTTGAAAGAGTGAGCTTGAAAGCTGGCGAAACAAAAACGCTTACGTTGGAAATCCCTGTGAAAAATCTTCGTTATTGGAATGAAGCAAAATCCGATTGGGTTTTGGAAAAAGGAGCGGTTGAAATTCTTGTTGGCTCTTCGTCCGGCGATATTCGATTGAAGGCTCAAGCGACTATTTAATGTGTGGTTTTATGGGTTAAGAAAAAGTTTGAGGCGCTATTTTTTATTTTGATATAATACAATATTTAGTGCAAAAAATATTTTTTCTTATTAGAAAAGCCGTCTGTTAAAACGGCTTTCGCTTGCAAGTTTATAAATGTTTAATTTTTGATTAATCCATTTTTCTGATTTCTTATTTGACTTTCCCTTTTTTCATTTCATATTAATACTTTTGATTTGTAACACAATACATTAACCGTTGTACTCATTGTAATTTTCGGTTTACACATTGGTTTACACAACTGCATCACACCCCCCTAAAACCACTCCAAAATCCCCAATTTCCACAATAAAAAAAGCAGCCATATTTTCATGTAACTGCCTTATTATGAGTGAGCCACTGACCAGATTCGAACTGGTGACCTACGCGTTACGAATGCGTTGCTCTACCGACTGAGCTACAGTGGCTTGTGTTATTGAAGCAAATCATCTAAGAAATTATCCAAATCCTTTTCGATAGTCGTCCATATTGTGTCGGTTATTTGTATTGTGTCGTTGTCTAAAAAGAATAATTCTTCGAGAACAACAAAATCTTTATCAACCAAACTGACCGTAAAAGGTTTTATGACATAATCCCGTTCAAAAAGCTGCTCTTTTCCTTGCTGTTGCAAAACTTGCCGCAGCGTGTGAACAAGTAAAGGCTGATCTTCCGGAAGTTCAACTTTATTTAAAACAAAATCCGTATCGTCATAAATAACTAACGAATTATCTTCATTATCATGATACAAATACAAATCGCCCAGTGAATTACTTTCTTCTTTCGATTCATAATTCGTTAAACTTTCCCTGATAGCAATTTCCAATACAGAAGCCAATAACTTGTTCATTGCTTAATTTGAAGCCGCAAAGATAGTAAAAATTTTTAATTATTTCACTATTTCCAGCAACATTCGTATTCCGTTATTGCAAGCCCTTAAAATATTGCTTTCGCGATTCTGAGAAAAAAGATATTTTTGCGACTGTATTTTACCTTTGTAAAACACTGCAATCCAAACTGTTCCTACCGGTTTTTCGGACGTTCCTCCGTCGGGACCGGCAATTCCGGAAACAGCGACAATGCAGTCCGCACGAAAAGCCTTGTAAGCGCCGGCAGCCATTGCTTCTACAACTTCCCTGCTGACCGCTCCGTGTTTTTCCAAAAGCTGAAGGTCAACGCCCAACAACTGCTGTTTGATTTCGTTGGAATAACATACGATTCCTCCTTTGAAATAACTTGAGCATCCTGGAATAGCTGTGAACAGGCTTGCTAATTTTCCTCCGGTGCAACTTTCGGCAAGCGCCAGCGTCAATTTTTTTTCCCGTAATTGCTTATCCAATATATTTTCCAAATCGTCGTCGATTTCGGAAACAATGTCATTTTCCAGACAAGCGAGTAATTTTTCGCGTTGTTCTTCCATTTTCAGGGAAAGTTTTTCCGCGTTACTTCCCTTGCCGGTCAATCGCAGGCGAACCAGTCCCGAAGTAGGCAAATAAGCCAGTTTAATATCCGCAGGCAATTCATTTTCAAATGTTTCCAAATGAATGGCTAATGCCGATTCTCCATAATTCTTCACCCAGAATGTCCGGTGAAGGATAAGGCCGGCAAAATGAAAGAACGCTTGCAGGCGTGGAAGAATTTCACCGCGCATCACGCCTTTCATTTCGTAAGGGACGCCGGGCATCGAAACCAAAATTTTCCTATTTGTCTCGAACCAGGTAACCGGCGCTGTTCCCCACTGATTTTGAATGACCGTACAGTCTTTCGGAACGTATGCTTGATTTCGCGTTAGCTCGTTAACTTCTTTTCCCAATCCATGAATAATCATTTTCACGGTCTCAAGCGTTTTCTCGTCAAAGACCAATGAAGTATTGAAAAATTTGCAAAGCGTTTTCTTCGTAATATCGTCTTTGGTAGGTCCTATTCCTCCGGTGACCAGTACGACTTCCGCCCTGTCCAACGCTCTGCCGAAAGCATCCAACATATCGCTTTCGTCATCGCCGACCGTTGTTTTATACCGGACGTCGAAACCAATCAGATTCAATTCGTGAGCCATCCACGGAGAATTGGTATCGACCACCTGTCCTATCAGCAATTCATCTCCTATGGTAATTATTTCAACTGTAACCATTTACTTTTTCTTCTTTTGCAATCCTTTGTAAGCAAACCAAACGCCGGCAATAATAAACGGAATGCTTAATACTTGACCCATATCCAATCCAATGGAATGTATCATATCATTTTCAAAACCTTCCTGAACATTTTTGAAAAATTCGACAACAAAGCGGGAAAGGAATATGCCGATAAGAAATACGCCGAAAATCAATCCTTCATACTTGTAATCCTCTCTTTTCCAATATAAATGTAAACAGATGAAACCGGTCAGGATATAGCAGGCAGCTTCGTAAAGTTGGGTAGGATGAGACGGTACGGAATAAATCGGAGCATAGCCGCCGCTCAACCATTGAGGCAGATTTTCAATAAACCGGAATCCCCACGACAGATTAGTTGCATGTCCGTAGATTTCATGATTCATCAGGTTGCCTAATCGAATCAACGCCCCGACAAATCCTACTGGAACGACCAAACGGTCTAATGTCCACAGCATGCTCCGGCGCGTCACGGTTTTGGAATAAATCCAAATAGCGATAATGATTCCTATCGTGCCTCCGTGACTGGCTAATCCGCCTTCCCTGATATTTAAAATTTCGAGGGGATGTGAAAAATAATAATCGGGATTATAAAATAAAACATGTCCTAACCGTGCGCCGACAACAGTCGCTATGATGACGAAAAAGAACAGTTTATCATACCAATCCTCCCTCAATTGTTCATGTTTCCAGATTTTCTGGACAATCCACAAACCCAATATAAATCCCAGTACGAAAGCGATTCCGTACCAGCGGATTTCCCCTATCAGCGGGAGCGAAAAGGCTACGGGGTTGGCGCTCCAAGTAATATAAGCTAAAGACATGTTTATTCTATTTTACAGTTTAAATCATTTGATTCATTCGGAGCCATTTTTTCCCTTTAGGCGTTAAGCAATAGATTAAAAATACCACGCACGGGACTCCTACTAAAGCCAAAATAATTAGTGTTCCCATTTATTTACCCTCCTTTTTCTTGTTTGTTAATATTAATCCCGTTAGTAATAATATAATTGATACAGTTCCACTGATCGCGTAAATTAACCAACGCACATCTTCTAAATCTTTAACTAACGAAGCTACAAAAACCCCCGTTAAAAAATATTTAGATATATCAATCAAATAATTACCAAGTTTTTCTTTCCACATAGCTTTATCTTTATTATCAAAGCATTTAACATTTGTGCAACAAATTTACAACTTATTTTTTAAATGTAAACTATAAATCATAAAAATCGAACGAAAATCAAATTGACTCACTTTGGCCGATAAGAAGCTCCGTTATTAAGGAATCCGATGCAGTTCCTTTGAAGCGGTTAATGAAAGAATATAAGAAAATAGAAAATTATGATGATTTTTCGACCAAAAATAACTAACTTGCAGCGATTTTGCAAATGATATATGTTAAACCAAAAGAAAATCATCATAGGTATTACCGGAAGCATTGCAGCCTATAAAGCCGCTTATCTTTGCCGGTTATTGATTAAAAAGGGAGCCGAAGTGCAGGTCGTCATAACTCCTTCGGGAAAGGAATTTATTACTCCTGTCACTTTGTCGGCTTTGACGCAAAAACCGGTTCTCAGCGAGTTTTTTACCGCAAACGACGGGACGTGGCACAGCCATGTGGATTTAGGACTTTGGGCAGACTTGATGCTGGTCGCTCCGGCTACAGCTTCCACTATCGGCAAAATGGCAAATGGAATTGCCGATAATTTGTTAATTACTACCTATCTGTCGATGAAAGCGCCGGTTTTCGTAGCGCCGGCAATGGATTTGGATATGTACGCCCATCCTTCGACACAAGCCAATCTGGAGAAATTGCGATCCTGCGGAAATCAAATCATTGAACCGGCTGAAGGCGCGCTGGCAAGCGGGTTGGAAGGAAAGGGGAGAATGGAAGAGCCAGAGAAAATAGTCGCCTGTCTGGAGACCTTTTTCAGCCGTCAAAATCAACTTTCACAAAAAAAAGTGTTAATTACGGCGGGACCTACGTATGAAAAGTTAGATCCGGTACGTTATATAGGTAATTATTCTTCTGGAAAAATGGGATTTGCTTTAGCGGAAGCATGCGCCGGGCGCGGCGCGGAAGTCTTTCTTATTTCTGGACCGGTTCATCTGACAATCAATCATCCTAATATCAGGAGGATAGACGTTCATTCAGCCGGTGAAATGCAGGCTGAAGCCTTGCGGATTTTTCCGCAGACCGATGCCGGAATACTTTGCGCTGCGGTTGCCGATTACAAACCGGCTGATTTTTCTGAAGAGAAACTTAAACGAACCGGTGAGGCGTTGCATATCAATTTGATTCCTAATCCTGATATTGCAGCCAGCTTGGGCGAAATTAAGAAAGCCGGTCAAATCCTGGCGGGTTTTGCCCTCGAAACCGGAAATGAAGTGCAAAACGCTTTCGATAAGCTGCAAAGGAAACGGTTGGATTTTATTGTACTCAATTCGTTACGCGACTCTGGCGCCGGATTCCAGACCGATACGAATAAAATCAGCGTCCTGACGGCAAAAGGAGAAAAAATAGATTACCCGTTGAAATCAAAACGCGAGGTAGCCGAAGACATTATTGATGTTTTGTCCCGTTATTGGAAATATTAACTGTTTCAGAATATGCGAAACTATTTATACATACTCATCGTATTCCTTATTCCCGGAATCCATTTGCAGGCGCAAACGGGGCAGCAGGCATACGAGCTGAATGCTACGGTTACCGTAAACAGCGACCGTATTCAGAGTTCCGACAAAAGCATTTTTCCGGCTATGCAACGCTCGCTGAACGATTTGATTAACGGAACCCAATGGAGTAATGCAACCTTTGCATTCAACGAGCGAATCGACTGTACTTTTTTGCTGACCATCATGGATCAACCGTCACAAAATTCATTCAAAGCGGAATTATATATTCAGGCGCGCCGTCCGGTGTATAATTCAACATACGTGACCTCTATTTTTAATTATCGCGATAAAAATGTAGCATTTGACTATGTACAAAATGCTCCGCTCCAATTTGTCCAAACTTCTGTTGACAACAATCTCGTAGCTATTATTGCTTTTTATTGTAATATGATTTTGGCTTCAGACTTTGACAGTTTCTCGTCGTTAGGCGGAAGCGTTTTTTACCGGCAGGCGCAATCCATTGCCATGCAGGCGCAATCCAATTCGGGTTGGACAGGCTGGTCGGCTTTCGATGACAACAAAAGCCGCTCGTCAATTATTAATGCTTTTTTGGATGAATCTGTTAAACCGTACCGGCAACTCTGGTACGCCTACCATTTGAAAGGACTGGATGCGATGGCGGCGAATCCCGACCGGGGACGAACTACGATCTTGGAAGCCTTACCGGTATTGAAAGACATCCGAAGCGTCAGGAATACGGAAATTCTTCTTCAAATGTTTGCCGATTGCAAATTGGATGAAATAGTTTCCTTAGCAAGCAAAGCAACTGATGAAGATAAAAGTTCGCTCCTGGATTTATTGCGAAACGTTTTCCCTGCTTCTACATCGCAAATGGAACCATTAAAAAAATAATCCGACCAATGCTTAAAACCCTTGTAATTCAAAATTATGCTTTAATATCCCATTTGGAAATTGATTTTCCTTCGGGATTTTCCGTTATTACAGGCGAAACGGGAGCCGGTAAATCTATTTTATTAGGCGCCTATCCTTGATTCTGGGACAGCGAGCCGACAGTAAATCAATCAAACAGAACGAAGAACGATGTTTGATAGAAGGCGTATTTGATATTTCTTCCTACCAATTGGATTCTTTTTTTTCCGAAAAAGGTTGGGAATATGATGCGCACCAATGCATCCTGCGCCGTGAAATCTGGGTATCCGGAAAATCGCGTGCGTTTATCAACGACAGTCCCGTAGGGTTGAATGATTTGAAAGAATTGGGCGCTTTTTTGATTGATATTCATTCGCAGCATCAAAATCTGTTATTGGCTGATTATCAATTTCAATTACAGGTTTTAGACGTTTTAGCTAAAAATAAGGAATTAAAAAATGAATACCTTTCAGCTTACAGGGAATATATTCATATTGAAAAGGAAATCAAAGAATTAAAAGAAAGGATAAGTATCCGGAAAACGGAAGAGGATTATCTGCGGTTTCAATTCAATGAACTGGAAGAAGCTCGATTGCAAGCCGGAGAACAGGAGTTGCTGGAGCAGGAATCGGAAACTTTATCGCATGTCGAAGAAATAAAAAACGGGCTTTTTCGGCTGGATCAATTGTTTTCAACCGAAGAAACCGGAATCGTTCCAGCTTTGAAAGAATCGCTCAAACAGTTGCAGGCTTTACAAAAAGTATATTCCGCTTCGGAACCGATGTTGGAACGGGTTGAAACGGCTTACCTCGATTTGAAAGATTTGGCGGCGGATATTACCGTCCGGCAGGAAAAGCTGGAGTTCAACCCCGAACGTTTGCAGGAAGTGAACGACCGTCTTCATCTCATCTATTCCCTGCAACAAAAACACCGCGTGGATTCGATGGATGCGCTGATTGCACTGCACGACAGCTTGAATAAACAGATTCAGGAAATCGACCATTCCGGCGAAACGTTGGAAGAATTGGAAAAAAAGGTGGCGCAAGGATACGAACAGGTATCAACGCTTGCCGGAAAACTCTCGCAAGCCCGGAGCGAAGCTGCCCAAACGTTAGAAACACAATTAGTTAAAACCGTTAGCGCGTTAGGAATGCCGAACATCCGGTTTTCAGTCGAAATCAAGCGGAAAGAATCGTTCGATTCCACCGGATGGGATTATGTCACTTATCTGTTTTCTGCAAACAGGAACGTGGAATTGAAACCGGTTGCCCAAACGGCTTCCGGCGGCGAAATATCGCGGTTGATGTTAGGCGTTAAATCGTTGATAGCCGACGCTATGGCGCTTCCGGCAATTATTTTTGACGAAATAGATACCGGCGTTTCCGGCGAAATAGCTGATAAAATGGGCGATATCATGCACCAGATGGGCGAAACCATGCAAGTGATAGCAATCAGCCATCTGCCCCAAATCGCCGCCAAAGGAAATACGCAATACCTTGTTTACAAAGAAGAAAATGACGATTTGGCTGAAACCCGCATCCGCCGGTTGTCGCACGAAGAACGTATCAGGGAAATTGCTCAGTTATTGAGCGGGGCGAAGTTGACTGCTGCGGCTATTGAGAATGCGAAAGAATTGTTGCTTACTCAGCCTCAATCATCAGAATGATATGTTTCCATAGAAGTTATTTTATTATTTTTTTGCATCTTCATAAAATATTATTGTTATGTATCTGTCTGCATAAATAAAGAATGAATTTAAAAACAAAAAACGTATGAAGACAGTACACTATTTAAAGCATTTACTCATCGGGCTTGTTATTATCGCCGCTTTGGGTGTGGTTGTGATGTTATTATGGAATTGGTTGATTCCAAGTATTTTCGGGTGGTCAACTATCAACTGTTGGCAAGCCTTTGGATTATTAGCGCTTAGCCGCATTTTAGTGGGAGGCAGGGGTTGGCGCTGGAGGCATCATCATCATCGTCGTCATGATTGTAGCAACCCTATTCGTGAAAAATGGATGAAAATGTCGCCTGAAGAAAGGAAAGAATTTATTAAAAATTTTAGAAATCGAAGAGAACAGATGAAAGGGGATTGGAATATGCACAATCGCTTTCGAGATTGGAATGAGTTCTTTGAAGATTCCGATTCAAATCCTGTTTCCGAAAAAACGAATGAGTAACCAAACGGAACGGCAGGATACCGGAAAATTGATTGCAGAATATCAACCGCGTTTGAAAGCTTTTATCCGAAAGCGAATCTCGAATCGGGAAGACGCGGAAGATATTTTGCAAGATGTTTTTTATCAGTTGACAAAAGCGATTGCCAATGTATTGAATCCGATTGAACAGATAGAGGCGTGGCTGTATCGTGTAGCGCGGAACAGGATAATCAATTATTGGACAAAAAAGCGTGAAGAAGAATTGCCGGTTTATATAAATGATGATGAGAATGTAATTTTAGAAGATTTTTCGGAAATCATGTTCAACAGTGAAGTTTCCCCTTCGCCCGAAACGGAATACCTGCATTCGTTGGTTTGGAAGGAATTGGAGAACGCGCTTGCAGAATTGCCCGCCGAGCAGCGGGAAATATACGAGTTAACCGAATTTGACGGCATTCCGGTGAAGGAAATCGCCCAAACGACCGGCGTACCGGTCAATACCTTGCTCTCACGAAAACATTACGCTGTATTGCATTTGCGTAAACTGATGCGACAGTTGTATGAAGATATTATTTTGTATGAATGATGAGTGAAAAATTGAAACTATAATTTGTTGAAAAGAGTATCTCAAAAAAAGATTTAACCGTTTTTTTTATTTTCATAAAGAGCAGATAAATTGAGTTTTGTCCGCGCTTTTTTTGTGCGTATGTGAAGTATTTTATGGGACAAAAATGTGAATTACAAAAGCTATTCCGTTCTGGAATTGATGAGAGTGCAAAAGCATAGTCGCGACTACGTGCTGAAGGGCAATACCAAGCAGACTGCCTGTAGCTGCAATGTGATACTCAGGAGCATCTTCCGAAAAATATTTCAGAGATGTCAGGGCGCGCGGAACTTCCTGTATTTCGTCAAAAATAATTTATGTGTAAATTGTCGCTACAATCTTTCTTTGGACTCCTGAATATCGTCATTTTTATTTGTAAAAGTTATCAATGTTGTTGCTTTCGAAATGCTGATTGCAAATTATGGATTTGAATTATTTCAACTATTTGCACCAATCATTATTTTAGGAGAATTGGCTTTGGGCGTTTGTTTTGTATTATTGATAAAACCAAAATTAATGTCACTTTTGTCAATGATTTTATTAGTGATTTTTACATTAGCTTTTACTTATGCTCATTTTGTAAATGGTATAAATGATTGCGGCTGTTTTGGAATGTTTAATTTAACACAACAAAGTCCAAATTCTACATATATAAGAAATATCTTATTGTTTGGAATGTCTTTGTTTGTTTTTATTATAAGTTCAAAGAAAAATTTATTAATTGAAAATTGGAAAAAATACAGCATTATTGTTTTCTTTATTCCTATAATTTTTATTTGTGGATTTACTTTTCGCATTCCTCAAAATCTATATAAAATCAAGCAGCATCAGTATTTAAACAAACCAATAAAAGAAACGGTTTTTACCGATTATTTGCAGACAGCGAAAGGACACTCTTATCTAATTTATTGTTTTTCTTATACTTGTCCGCATTGTTGGAATTCAATCGAAAATTATAAAAGCTTTAAAACTACCGGTATAGTTGATAGTATTATAGCCATATCGCTTGTGAGTGCAAATACAAGTATAAATTTTCAAGACAGAAATGATTTTACTGAAAAATTTGGAACAGGTTTAGTTAGTTACGAATTGATTAATGATATGTCAATGCAAACCGTAATAAGTTCAGTTCCAACATCTTTTTATATTGAGAACGATACAATAAAACAGGTAATAGAATCTGAACTACCGTCGCCTTTTATTTTTCAGAAATTTATTAAAAACAGGAATTAATTTTTTAAGATTTGAAAAAGGAAATAAATAAATTGCAATATGTCCTTATTGGGTTTTCATTATTCTTATAGGATATTACAAACAGTCTGATTGCCCGACTGCTTGTGCAAATGCTGGATATAGCAATTATTGCACCGGTGAAAATACTACGGCGTGTTATTGTCAATAATAAAAAATATTGCTCAATCTACTCTATTAATCAAAACACCCAATATTACCTTTATTGTGTAAAATTGGGTGTTTGTTTTTATAATTGATTGATAATCAATACTTGTTTGCGGAAAGACATATACATATATGCTTGCACCTTGCCTTTAATTGTGTGCCGCAAATTTCTTTTTCTCATGATACCACATTCCCTCTTTCGGTGCATAAGGCAATTTACTGATGCGTTTTTGAATGTATTGAAGATGTATATTATTCAGACTGCTCTTTGTCAGCTCCATTTATCAATCCATTCGCAAACAGCTGCCGGCATTCCTCCGATTGCAAGATACTGTTGGAAAGCATCCTTGAATGTGATACTCAGGAGCATCTTCCGAAAAATATTTCAGAGATGTCAGGGCGCGCGGAACTTCCTGTATTTCGTCAAAAATAATTAACGTATTATCCTGATTAACAGGTATATTTTCTTTCATTGACAGGTAGTTGATAATACGTTTCGGAGAAGTTTTCCAATTCAACAATTCCTGTAATAATCTACGTTGCATAATTTTTACTTATTTTATTGCCATGCAAAAACAGGAAAAATTTCACAATATTGGTACTAATAATGTGATTTTTCTCCAAAAAAACGGCAAAAATTCGCCATAGTCAACCAACTCCAACATCATCCATATATTGCAAGCGCTATGCCCTGATTCTCCCATTGGTTTGTTTAACCTTAGGAATCCGTATTTTTCATACATATTTACTGCATCGTTAAATTGAGGAAGGCTCTCCTCGCAAAAAACAGTAGAGACAGGGCGCGCCCTGTCTCTACCCGGAATTTTACC
>Ga0123357_10011206_pt1 | contig 11476 bp, 11 predicted proteins | sample TergutEmb28metaG_FD_89873 | JGI IMG/M metagenome (GOLD analysis project Ga0123357, IMG submission 89873) | Embiratermes neotenicus P4 segment gut microbial communities from Petit-Saut dam, French Guiana - Emb289 P4 | ecosystem: Host-associated > Arthropoda: Insects > Digestive system > Gut ...
AGACCCAACCCCGTGGGTGGGGGAAATTCCCGCCCCCCCCCAAGCCGGCCCTGGGGCCCCCCCACCCCCCTTTAAAAGGGGTTCCCGGTGTTTCCCGGGGGGGGGGGGGGGGGGGCGTAAGCGGCCGGGGCATGGCGCAGACTACCCGTCCATATCTAGCTGCGAGGTTAACCCTACGTCTGTCGCTGTGTATCTCTCAGACACATGCCACTTTTAATCTTGTGTTGCTTCGTATATGAAAAAGTGCGTTCATGTGCTTCTGAGTAGCTGCTTAAGTTGCTTCTTAGAAGCCTGTGGAATGGGTTTCGTGTTTCTAATCGCATTCGTTTGGCTGTATCGGGCAATTTGTATCTGCGAGATACAGCGCGACCTTCCGTGTTACTGCTGCGGTGTCAGTTTCTGGCGGCCTTTATGGATCACTTTTACCGAAGTAATGCAGAGGATGCCTAGGGCATTACTGCAATGATAGTTTTATGATGTAAGTGATGATGACAGCATTGATGACGCGAAGGAATCCGAGAAAAATTACGTGGAACCGAGAGAAAGTGACTCGGAGTGTGCAGAAGACACTAGGTCGGACGATCATTGCTGCACTGGAATGTACGCTACTGACAATTGTATACATTGGACAGGACAAGACGAAGTGGGGTAAGGTAAAGAGTTATACACACATTCGAAGCAGATGACAAAATAATCTCATTACAGATGAAAAGTTAGATAACACTGTTCAAAACACAAATAATTATATTTTCATCCTACCCAATTTCAGCCGCGAAAATTATCTCAAACTCACAGAAAAACTGAAATACAAGCTTTCTTCTGTCTTCTTTGCTTAGCTGGAGCGCTTCGGAATGACAAAGAGAGCCTGGAAGAATTGTGGGGCACTGATGGAGATGGAATTGTACAATTTCGCTTAGTGATGAATCAGAGATGCTTCAGGCTCCTTATCAGATGCATTCTTGAATAAACCAGAGTTGTATCCATAAGCAAAAATTGTATCCACGAACTACAGTTTTATCTATAAAATTCTTATTTTTTTTTTAGCAGAAACCTAGAATGTATCACACTACGTTCGTATTATGGGCGCGACCGACGGAGGGTTAAAGAAAGAGTAGAGCTATACATCTACTTCCTCTCTGGGCCTTCGTGGCCTGTTCTAGAGCGAACTTTACCTTTTACAACGAGATCATGCTGTTCTGTATACCCCCGAATTAAGCATCCCAAAATGACTTACTCGTTTACCGCAGACCTCCCACTACGTTCTTAGAACACAACTGCAGAAAAGTGGGACAATGCCTATTCTGTACTTAATTATACAAAAAATGGGCTCAATCTTGTTGATTGAGTAGTTTACAAGACGGAAAGATATCTTCCCCCCCACCCCCCCCAGTTTGTACCGAGTTCAGCTGTTTGTGTGTGTGTGTGTTTGTGTGTGTGTGTGTGTGTGTGAGAGAGAGAGAGAGAGAGTGAGAGAGAGTGAGAGAACACAAAACTGAAAAACAACACGCAGGAATCAAATGACTATGGCTTTGCAGTTGTTTTTAAACCATTTGATATTCAGTCACTTTCAGGAATTACTTTGTCTCTATAGACTATCTATGCAGCAGTGGGTTAATTGGATTTTAGGCTTGGAGAAGGCAAACCTTTACGACTGTAAACGCTTCCTGTTCGTTTAGAAGACTTAAACTGCTGATGTTTGTGTGCATTGAAACAGCACTGTTCCAGTTATTAAACTAACCAACCAACCAACCAACCATATTTTGTAACACTATCTTACGCAGGAACTCAAATTTTTATTGCGGATCTACCGTCTTCGAATCTCGTCTGTGTTACGAATATCCCGATGTTTATCACTATATTCCTTAGCCCTCCAGTTGTTCAGGTACTTTATTTTAAATAGGCCAATACCGAGTACTCAAAATCTATTATCTTACCGTCCTATTTGACACTGTGTAACATCTGTAGCAATACTGTACTGTCAAATGACTAGGAAGGGAACTTTGAATTCTAACGACTAATTATGCATTTCACGATAACCCCCTCGAAGAGGCCATTTTAAAATAGGAAGTCCCTTTTATCGTGTTCCTGAGAACGGTAGCTGTATTGTGATGTCCCGGCGGACACAGACTTGCTATCCCATAAATCTACAATGTTGAGGAAAATGATGTCCTGGGCACTCTGTATTTAGCATCTGAAGCCTTGGAATTATCTGTTCGGTCCTTGGATTTATCGAATGTGTCTGAGTGTTTCGACGTCCATCTTACTAACAACAAACAGTAGTGTTAAACCTGGCGGTACCTATAGTGTCCACTGGGCTTTAAAGGGTTAACTGCATGCAGCACAGTCTTTCGGTGAATCTAACAATGACTCAGTCAATACATTTCACACTTTTATGGAACCCAGAAGTTACATAGGGACTGCCCATCTCTCGAGCAAAATTAATCCAGTCCACACCCTCCCACCTTATCACTTTAAGATCCACTTTAATATTATACCTGCACTTAGTCAAGTCCTTTCAAATGCCTCCTCCTTTCAGATTTTCCGACCGGAATTCTTGTATGTATTACTCACATCTTCCATGCATGCTACGTACCCCTCCCACATCATCCTCCTTGATGTTATCACTTTTCGGAAGCAAATTAAGAAGCTGCTTTTATACAATTTTCTTCAGCCTTCTGTCACTTCCACCCCCTTAGATCCAAGTATTATACACAACACCTTGCCATTTATTTTGCATGAAAAACTAATTACTCCCCTCCCAAAAGTAAATGTTTCACGAAATACAAGACACGAAACAAACAATACTTGCTATTAATACAAAGTGGTAGATTTCCTGGACTGTTCACTGTATGTAGTCTCTGCTACACTACCAAGTTCGGAGCTTGCACATACGTCTGCCTCGATATGAAAAGCAAACTTTTCCGTACCTTGTTTTTCAGGTTACAAAATACGTCACTGCATGTGGCGTGTAATCCTGATTATTGCTGTCTGCAGGTTACGTCAATTCTGCGCCAGGAAGAATTTGGCGAGCAAGAAAAATAGAACTAAAACACACAGGCCTGCTACATTTCTGTCCTCAGTATTTGTTCGGTGACCAAGACGGATGATACTGAACTCAGTGTGTATTCGTACGGCCATCAACAACACACGAAGAAAATTATATTCTACATCTTTTATAGGACAAGACCACGAGTCGGTGAACGTAGATCGAAACATACAACTTTCACGCCATCTCTCGGATTAGACGAACGTAAAGTGTAATTTTGACCGAAAACAATACAAGATGGCAGGTCGGTTTGAACACTATCGATTTACGTAAGTCGACATTTTGGTTACACCCTGCGCGGCCAACACAAACTTTCACGCTCTAACACTAGGTGGCAGGACGAACCACAGTCAGATGGCGAAAATAGCTAGTGAATAGTAATTGATGAATATACGTTTCCTACCGATATTCAGAGCGTCTTAACACCTCTCCAAACCCAAATCTGTGCTACATAGATTCACTGGATCAACAAGGACTTGTAGGAATGTCATACATTCAATTTGACCTTACTGACACACACTTCGCAATCAGGTTGCTGCACACGAAACCACACGTCCCAGACACGAAAAATGAAACTTGTTCTATAATCGAGTCCAAAATTTCCAAGAACAATCGAACAGGGATTAACGTCGGTTTATGCGACACCTCGTCTGTAGCGTCAAATATTCTTTTTATTATTATTATTATTATCGAATTTCTCGGGTTTTGCTGGGAAATATTCACCTATTCTGGGGTGTAGTAATCAACAGGATTAGGCTCGATGGTCTTATTTGTAGTTTAAAAAGTTTCTTACAATTGAATATTTGCCAAGAATTACAGATTTTTGCAGTTGTATATATATGTATTCGGGTGCAGGTTAAGTCTTGTTAGACTTTGTGATAGTGACGTTGGAATTACTCCCGTAGATGATAATTACTATCGGGAATACTTGTGCTGCCTTTTGCTTCCACATAGCACATATTTCATTCGCCAGTTCTTGGTACTTGTTTTGTTTGTCGGCTATAGTTTTAGCGAGATTATGTGTATTTGGGACAGGTATGTCTATCCAAAATGTTGCCTTTGTTTTCTTATTCATAAAAGTTATGTCAGGTCGATTGAAAGGTATTGTTTTGTCCGTAAGTATGTTGCGATTCCATTAGAGCTTGAAATGTCACTCTCCAGTACACTGGCTTGTATGTACTTATAATATGGACTTTTATTATTATTATTATTATTATTATTATTGCCATAACCTGTAAGACAATTTACAATTGTAGTACAGTAACTTTGTTCTTTCAAAGTTTTAATTGTAATTTAACTTTAAAATAAATCGCAGGATAAAAATTTAAGTAGTATGCCTACAGTCCTGTCTTGTCTTCTCTTGAAAAATTCGACCCCACATCGTTTTACCCCTCTCTACCATATTTCTATCATCCTGGACTGGTATAATAGGACCTTAGCACCCGTATTATCAAGGGACTGAATTTTACCCCAAACCAAGGATATAAAAATAGAGACTGACGTTATTCAACGACGTTATTTCAAATTATAAGTTTATATAGAGTCGGATACGATGACACATGGTGACAGGAGGAGGCCTTATTACAGAATTTTCATGGACTGGGCTGGCTGGAGGAAACGGCGAAATGTAATGATAAATAAATCCATATTCAGAGCGAATTCCTCGGCGGAAATGAGAGAAGTCACTCATTTAATTACGGTTCTTCTTGTGCATGTGACTGTTTCAGAGGGCTGGTCCACCTACTGTGAACAGGTAATCATGCAAGGTATGACAGGCCAATTAAAGTTCTTAGCATGCAATAAAATCGGCAGGATCATTTAATTGCAGACAAACGTAGACACAAAAGTCCCATTTACTAACGCATAAAGTTGCACTTTTCGTTGAGGGAGGGGAACTGCATCGACCTGCATGTTTTACCATTTTAAATCGTTCCACTGCAATCATCGGTCACACAAAATAAATCGGTCTCGAACCCCGGTCCGCTCGCTGGAAGTCCGTGAGTCTTCATCTGTCCGTGCAGATATAAACATGTATGTAACAGATCGATTCTAATCAGGGCCAGCCCGGGACATGTTGTCGCCCCGGGTAGGTTAATAATTTGGCGCCCCATAAAACCAATATTCTTTAAATTCTTGTCCTAGGACAGGGCTGGCGAACATTTTTGAGAGCGCATGCCCAAATTTCGGATAATTTTTCGAAGAAGTTCTACCGCTTCTGGAAACCTGAATTTACTATCACCACATTTATGAATATTACAGTGACGTGAGACTTGCCAGTACTTAGAATTTCACCTGAAAAGCCCAGAGCAAGGCAAGTCCAGTGGTAGGATTGCCGCCTTTTGCCTCTGGACACGCTCTACACCATAAGGCAGAAGGAAACAGGGAAGACCATTGAAGGGACTTTTGGTTGCTAGAGAGCGGAACGGGCCAAAAGTGGCCCAACACGATGATACCTACATTATTATTATTATTATTATTATTATGGCGACGACGATAATGATGAAGATGACGATACATTGACATCTTAGATTTAGATTTTAGATTAGTGGTTGGGTTTGGGCCCTTGCGATCCCGATGCACCTAGGTCTTTAAACAGTCCCTTTGTACCCCAAAATCTGATACTGGGTCGAGAGAGCCCTGTTCTTGTACTAGACCATATCATCTTGCCAAATGCTGGTTGTCCACCCAGGTTTTTGTCGTCCTTTTCATGTTCTGCGTAGAGACCCGCATGGACGGCTCAGGTCCTACGAACTTCTGAACAGAACCGTCACCTGCAAGATTGTCAGAGATTTCGTTTCCTCGTACCCCAGCGTGTCCAGGGACCCAATACGGCCCTACTGTGTGCCCGGGAGAGATATCATTGAATGCCTTTTGGCACTTTCGCACCAATGGAAACGTTGTTGTGGCAGCCTGAAGAGCTTTCAGAGCCGCATGACTATCAGAGCAAATACTGATATATTTCTCTGGACTAACATTCACTTGAATTTCATAAACACAAGCCAAGATGGCATATACCTCGGCCTGAAAAATTGTAGCATGCTTTCCTAGAGAAATACTGTGTGTTCTTCCCAAAGATTACCCATAGACTCCAGCCCCGGTCCCCTCCGCCGTCCTGGACCCATCTGTAAACCAGACGAGTCCATTTCTACAGGAGATATCCCAGGTCCTCTGGTCCATTCTTCTTTAGTCAACGTAGTGACCCTATATTTGGGTTCAAGGTTAAAACCTGGCCACATAACATCGACCCCATAATCAATATAGGATCCGACCTCTAAAGCCGCATCGATATCCTACCGTGTCCTCGAATTGGGCGAAGGTACGACCAACATCCCAGACTTCAGAGACGATGCGCCGCTTACCTCGCCTCACCCTGAATCACCAACTGCAGTGCAGGGAGGCACGTGAGTGATTCCATAGCACCAGTAGGAGTGGCGCGCGTCGCTGCCGTTGTCTCTAAGCATACAAATCTTTGAACTCTGTTTAGTATTGTTTAGAACTAGCCGTCTGACCGCCAGGCCACCAAACTAAGGATGCAAACGTGATGGACGGCCGAATGATAGAAACGTAGAGCCAATGGGCCACCTTAGGTCTCAAACCTCACACTGCATTACAGGTCCTCCTACAGGCCCACAACAGATTACGAGCCTTCTTACCTTGACATCCACAAGCTCCCTCCACGTCAGCCGACAATCCAGGACTATCCCGAGATACTTGACCGACATAGAGCGACGTAAATTAACCCTCAAAAAATGTGGTCCAAAAAAACCAGGGAGTTTCCTTCTCCTTGTAAATACCACGAGCCTAGTTTTGTCGGGATTAACCGACAACCCGACCTCGTCGCACCGTATATCTACGGTATGAAGGGCCCATTGCATAAGCCCTGACACCGTATTTGGGAATTTTCCCACCGGTAGAAGACAAATGTTATCCGCATAGCCTTGAATATATGTGTGTGTGTGTGTATATATATATATATATATATATATACCACCCCCCACTGAGCCTTGCTACCAAAATAACAACAACAAGACACCACAGAAGCGGCGACAACACACCCCTGGATACCGCAATCCGCACGGAAGAACCATTTAGAGTCGCCGCAGCGAGGTGGCCCTCCAGGGTGGCTCTAATCCACCGTACAGTAGTGTGATCAACCCCATGTCTGACCAGAGCAACACACGTGGAGTTATAAGAGGTGTTATTAAACGCGCTGTGACAGACGAAGAGTTAATGCTGAGCACCAGGCGAACCCCAATGGGTTCCGCCCCACGCTCATAGACCCACAATTCACCGGTATCCATTCCGCGATTCAGCCTACGGTGTCGCTGAAAATATCGCTCCTTATCCTCCACATGGCCCGGAAACCAAGCCACCACTCTTTTGTAGGTAGGGAGAGCATCCAGGCCCACCATTTAGAGCCTAGAACCCACCACAAGCTGTCAGGGTTGGTACTATACTGCCAAGCCAATCTCTGGTCTCCTCATCCGGACATACCATAATGACAACCCCTTTTGCCCAGTAAGTATCAATGGGCCTTGGGGTGAACTCCTCTTCAGGGAGCCCATACACTAGCCCACCAATCGCTCGCTGGATGCTTATAAAATTTTCCTTGGAGACCTGAATCTCCGGTAGCCTTCACAGACAATAGCCATTCCGACGCCCTCCCGAGTGACCCTGGCATAGCTCGGTTGCCCAGTCTGCTAGAGCATCTTCGCCTCTGACGTTGACCAGGACCGTATGAGGGCCCTTTGCTTTCAGAAAGTTTAGGCCCAGTCACACTAGGCCCTTTTCTTTGGGTCCCAGACGTTCCGGGCTCCTGCAGGATCTGAGTCTGGCTGCCTGGAGGCGGGGGCCTCTGCAATCATGGCCTTTTTAGCCCACTTCTTGGCAGCACCGCTGCGGTTATTTTTATGCTTTTGAGATCGAGGGTGCCAACCTTGCCTGCTGACACCTCAAGATCCTCTGAGCTTACACGACCAAGAGCAAATGTTCCTCCCATCTAACGGAAGTCTCACTGGCCCCATGTAAACATGGATTCAGCTAGAAGCCTCCGGGCACAGGAGTTCCCGTTGACTAGAGCCCCCCTTGGAAAACTTACAGTGACATTATAGTGTCCGCTTATAGGTTAGTGCCTCGGGCAGCTGTCCTGCTGGCGCACCCCAGGTCTGACTCTTGTAACAAAGCTTAACTATTTCTGTATGGTGAAACCTGTTCTTCGTTGCCAAGCCTGTAAGGGCAGACCGTCACGTGTATCGGCGGCAGCCATGTGGGTTGCGGCTTATCGCTGGATTATTCGAACTACTTTCGCGGTGTCTCAAGAAAGTGGCAGCTACGGCCGGTCAGAGTAGGATGCGGCAGTCCTAACAGTAGTGTGAACAGCGTCGTGCCATAAACGCGTGATAAGAAACAAAGTAAGTCAGTATAATATTTTTAATATCCTTTATTCTGGCAGTTTGTAAATAATTTGAACGTCAAAACGTTACATCCAAATTCCACAAGTCTCGTCTTGATTTCACAGCATACTCAGGCGTATTTTAATATTTATCTTAGTAACTAACCAACTTGATGCACAAAATTTTGTTTTACAATAAGTTGTATTTCATGCCTCTACATGTTTCGAGCACCATGTGCTCATCATCAGGAGGTCACAATTATATCGTACAGCCTCTGTTATCATCACAAAACTTATTGTAAAAAAAATTTTGTGTATCAAGTTGGTTAATTTCCAAGATAATTATACTGAGATCCACGGTCAGCATAACAGCAAAAAAGTATTTTAATACTGTTTACGCAGCTATTACGTCATAATGTCACGTTTCAATTTCAAGCTTAAAATTGTTCTTAATGGGAAGTCTGTGCATTTAAAGTATCTTCAATTGAATAAACAGACGATTAATTCATTTAATCATACGTTTAGAATACAATAAGAATACTGAATTTAAAACATTTAAATCTTAATAAATAAGTTACTGATATATATATATGTATATATATATATATGTGTGTGTGTGTGTGTGTGTGTGTGTACTTGTGCAATTAAAGTATTCACACGAATGTAAGAAATTTGCAAGCAGAATTGTGCACAGTCTGGTGTTTGCATACAATCAGCGTTAATCAACATTAAAACTGGATTATAAACTTGAAACTGTTTCGTGCATAAATAGGAGTGAATATCTTTAGAGTTATGCGTAGTGGTATAGACATATTTTGACGAATTCCACGAATTAAAATTGTATGTATTTAACATGTGCGTGTACCAGTCCCGAATGATAGATCACTCTGGATCACTGGTGGAATAAAATCTGATAGTTTTCCCGGTGTCTCGAATTATAAAAATCAAGTGTACGTGAGAGCCGAAGTTCATATCCAACACCTACGTACTTCAATATGTTATGTGTGCAAACGTAAGGCCGTTAAGCTTGCTGTGGGTCTGGATTGGGCTTTCATTTGAACTCTGTGATGTAACAAGTAAGAAATTACTGACATTTATGTTGCCACAGTAACCTAGTTTAAAGCTTGGTTGTCACATTCAGTGTTTGGATACTGAGCGAGTGAAAGGATAAAGGTAAAGTTGTACCTGTCCACGCCGTTAGGTGTAGAACGGAGTGTAACTACAGCTCTGTTCATTCTTAACGTCGGTATAATATGGAAGTGAGTGGTCAACCTCACTCCCCGGGCGCCTACACCCCTGGGAAAGAACCCCTATATCATTAAATAGAATGGGAGGCCCACGGAACTTGTATGGACGATCTGGAGAAAATAAATATGTCTTGTCCCTGGTAGTATTCGAACTCCGGATGGTCTAGCCTGCAGCCTGGACGGTATACCGAATACGACCAGGTAAAGGCAAAGGTTAATTTCACCCAAGAACAGGCCACGAAGTCTCAGAGGGGGAGTAGATATACAGCTCTACTCTTCGTTCAATCTCGGCGCTAGATGGGGGTGGGTGGTCAACGCCACGCCCCAGCCGCTTTACCCCCGCGAAAGACCCGGTTCTCCTTGTATAGGAGGCTGGGTGGGCCCCGGACTGGTCTGGACGGGTGCGGAAAATCTCCCCCCCCCCCACTGGGATTCGATCTCCGGACTGCCCAGTCCGTAGCGAGTCGCTATACCGACTGCGCTATCCCGACCCACCGACTAGGATATCCTGGCTCATACTTCATGCATAACAGTTATTACAATTTCAGCGCTTGAGAGGACTGTGAAACTCACTGAGAAACAAATAATGATGCGGCGGCAATATAGTTTAATCTTGGAGAGAAAATTTTTCCAGATTGACTGGTGTTGAATAACTAATTTCGAAAAACGAATCAAGGTCTTAGGTACTCAGATTATAGTGTTCCGGGTTGTAACAATTTGTAGTTTTGTAGAGTCATACAAACTTCCCAAAGAAACACAATGCCTGCGTCTTCAGGTTTGGCCACAAATATGGAGGCAGGATGCTCATTGTCAACACTGATATCCACTTATTACGTCTCGCGTTCCCCCAACCCAGAAGACTTGAATCAGAACACGCATTCCCGCGATAATCTGAAAACGTACGTAAGGTCTTTATGTTAATTACAGGCTGATAAATCGAGTGATAACGGTTTATCTGTTCACCAAAACTAAATGATCATCAATTTTCTTTACAACGTTTATCTGTGTACTTTTGACAACCTGGTCATTATCAGACAGTAAGACATCCAAGGTCTACAAAACCAAAGGTTCATTACCGCACTCACAAGCGTCCGCCACCTGTCTCTATCCTGGGCCAGCCCAACCCACTCCATATACCCACATACCACCTCCCGGAGATCCAACCTAACATTGTCCACCCATCTACGCCTAGGTCTCACCAGTGGTCTCCTTCCCTCCGGTTTTCCCACCAAGACCCTGTATACCCCCATCTCCTCACCCATACGCGCCACATGCCCAGCCCATCTAATTCTTCTGGATTTTATCACCCGCACCATATTGGGTGAGGAGTACAAATCATTTAGCTCCTCTTTATGCGATCTCCTCCATTTCCCCGTTACCTCGTCCCTCCTAGGTCCAAATATTTTCCTCAACACCCTGTTCTCAAACACCCTCATGTTCCTTTCCTCCCGCAATGTCAACGACCAAGTTTCACATCCATACAAAACAACAGGCATAATTATAGTTCTATATATTTTGATCTTTAAATTTTTGGATAGCAACCTGGAAGATAAAAGATTTTGCACCGAATGATAGCAAGCACTTCCTGAACTCAATCTGCTCTTAATTTCTTCCGCAATAGAATTTTGATTTGTTAAAATTGTTACCAAATATTTAAACTCTTCCACCCTCTCGAAGTTACTATTATCAATCCTCACACTGTGAATTCGTCCTGCATTCTGTTCTCGAGACATGACCATGTACTTAGTTTTATCAGCATTTACTTCCAGTCCAATCTCCCTAGTAGCAGCT
>Ga0123357_10011207_pt1 | contig 11476 bp, 7 predicted proteins | sample TergutEmb28metaG_FD_89873 | JGI IMG/M metagenome (GOLD analysis project Ga0123357, IMG submission 89873) | Embiratermes neotenicus P4 segment gut microbial communities from Petit-Saut dam, French Guiana - Emb289 P4 | ecosystem: Host-associated > Arthropoda: Insects > Digestive system > Gut ...
CTTGTAAGCTGTTATTTTTCTCAGCAAGCTCTTATCACAGTTCCCCGATCTGTGTTTTCCTGTTGGATACCAACTTTGTGTTAACGAATTTTCGGAAACCTACATAATGCACAGCTAAGTGTAACCACCTACCACACACAAGACGCGGGTTCGAATTTTGGAACTGAAACAATGCAAGTAACTACACAACCCGTCAAGACGAGAAAGGAAACAGACAAGTTTCTGACTTTCCTTAGAAACTATCATCAAGTTATGATGACGTAACAGCGGGTATTTGTGTACTGAAAGGCCCATATTTCACACAGACGGTGATGGGCACACAATCCTGTATTCCGCTTACGTAGTTCACATTTTGAACTCGCTCAGAACGCTGGTTTGACATCAACTTCCGGTTCCTTTCACGTGTTTAGTTTTATGAAATGCATTCCACACCGGAAGTGCTTCCTTTACACAGCTAAGTGAAATCAACGCTTTAGAAATTTAAGACATCCGCTTAACACTTTACAACGTTTAAGCTGTTTTATGAACACGCGATAATATTCCAGGCCAATGTTTACTGGACTCTATAAACTAGAGGACAGTCAAGACATTGGTAAATGGAATTCAAAACAAGAAAATATGTGCGCAGTCGAAAGAAGCGAGGTGTGAGGTTGTCACAGCTGAAGAATCAATTCTTCCGAAATATTACGCCGTATCGACTGGTAAATATTTCAAGACGTTTCGAAATATCGCAGTGCCTTCATAATCTTCAATGCCAACTAATGCAAGACACACTGAAGATCTTGGCACTACGATCCTTCGAATAGTCGTTAAATATTTACCGTTCGACAGTACCCCTGTGATTATCACCTGATAAACCTCATTTCGCCCAATTCAGTCACTCAAGTACCTACATCCCTGGCATTTTCACCTTCAGGGGTCTTCAATTTGGGAAGTTATCAATTAAAATTTCGACACTGCAATACGAAAGTACAATAACAAGACACGTCATTAAAATATTCTTAAAATCAGTGTGTTATATTCGCATACTACTTAATTTTAGAATAAAGAGTTGTAATCAGAGGGTGTGCATCAGTGTCGTTGAGACTATGTCCATAAGATTATCTCCCCAACTTCCGAACAAGCTTCACATCCACATGAAACAACGGCCAGAATTACACAGTGCAGGACGCTTCGTACGCCCATAGTGTACGTGCTGAACTAATGCAGCAGGCCTTCTCGCTTTTACAAGCATATATGCCGCGCCACAATTTGAAAAACCACGTAGAACTGTGTAGGCCTCATTATAATCTTCAATTCTTACAGCGCACTGCAAGGCAGCCCGTCCGTTACAGTCACAATACACTGCAGGGTAATCCGTCAGGGAGCGTCACAAGTCACCGCACGGCAGTCCGCGCCAAATCTCACACAAACTCGTACTGTTGGGGCAGAAAGTGGAAGACAAAAGGCATTTCTGCGTAACACATATCGCGGTGGGTGGAGATTCTATACGCTGCAACCATTAACCGCTTTTCAGTCTTTTCAATGGAACAGATCCGTAAAAGACTCAGCCCATTACACAAAAAACCATGACTTGCTTTAATTTTACGGAAACCTGCTATAAGAAGTAGGGAGGATGATCATTTTAACGCAATGGCCCGATTCAATTATTAGTTACAAGATCGGTGCAAGGTATTACAAAAGAATGCTACTTTACTTTACCTACTTTTGCGGGTTCACTTCATGAGAAAGAACAAAAAAGGCTTTACACACGTACAACTCCTTTCATGTAAATATTTTCAATGGTACACACGACCGTCACAAACAACATGAGATCAAATGTAATACTACGTAAGGAAATTATCAAGGGCTTTGCCAGGAGCGCACACGTTAAATGGAAACATAATAAAGCCACAGGAAGTGCCGAAAAACACGTTACCGAAAAAGGAACTGAATTATGATTTTTATTTATACACCGCAAATATCTGGAAAAAAAAAAGTGTTATTTAAAGCATATATGCAATTTAAAGCTGCCACGCGTCCATTCTCAGCGCATTAAACTTTCACATGAGAAACAGTCTGTTAGCTTCAAGCTCTGTCCGCTTCACCAAGGCGGAACGAGTCAGCTGTAACTTAAAAAAAGTCACAGTGCGGACCTTGAGCCCACAGAGCAATTGAAATGCAGTCACGTAACTTCTTTGACTAAGCTAGTCCGGCGAACATCTCTGGACTCACGCCACAGCACGGCTGTCTATGGACACCTTTCACAAACAGGCATGATAATCACGCATTCTGTACCCTATGTCCACATGGGCTTCATTATCAACAGAAATTGGTCTATACCGCTTTATTTCAGTGGCTCAGATGTTCGCCATCTTGTTTAAAGATGGAGGGAAATTTACCCACGATCAGCCGTGACAAAGATGAGGTCTGCTTAGCGATAATGCGCCTGATAGCTGTTCAGGATGTACCTCGTTTGAATCTCAGGCAGGTAACTATCACGACCTGAAGTTTCACATATTTTCGTCAAACCTGATCATTACCGATGCTGCGAGTACTTTACACGAAGCTGGAGATTTCCCAGTACCACACTCAAAAGGTGGAATGAAAAGTGGCAGAATTCTGCAGTAGGCAGCAAGATGTTCATCAGACACTATTAAATATGATTCGCGAAGGAGTTCAGTTGCAGATCAAGTCCCAAACCTACCACTATTCGGTTCAGAATATTTCATCTTCCATTTATCGGTGCAAAACGTGGTATCTCGCCTTGGGGCAAAGCACTCCGTTCAACACTTAAGAAAACTGAAGGGTATACTTCATTAGCACATGCAGTGAAACAACGCAGAAAATTACACCATGAGGAGTTTTGTAATGTGTACTTCTCTCCGTATATTGCCAGGACGCTCACATCAAGCGTAACGGAAAGTAGCCACGCGTTCATTCCGCAGTTTGTCTTACACGACTGGTCCATTGTCTTTTCCAAAGCGAGTTCTCCACAGAGTGCGAGCTAGTGCTTCGTCTTTCAATTTCCTGTTTCCTCGCTTTTCCTTAAGGTAGCCAAGTAGCTGTCTACGTCTTCTTCCTCGTCTTACCGTCACGAATATCCTTGGATAAATCCATTTTACTCGCAAAATACAAGGTAACATATCTGGAGATGTACGGATGGGAAGAAGAAAATACAGGCTTAGATAACTGTAGGAGGGTGTGGCGCCGATGCCGTACGTCTGCGATAGGTCCACTGGTGGATACCGAGAAGAAGGTAATAAACCCTGGAATTCCATAAAAAGCCCATAATATCCCGGACAGCTGACACATACATCATCAGTTCCACCATAAGTACTCTGCTCCATCGAGTCAAGTAGTACCCCCCAACCTCCTTCTGTTTTGTTACGTTGGCCTTGTGTAAAAAATGGGCAGGTTTGGTGTAATACTACAGCAAAATACGGGGGTTTCAAATTACGAAGCTGCAAACATGCTTGAAAAAGAGCCGACCTGTATTTACGTCACACAATAAAACCCGTACCTGAGTCATGTCATACATTTTAAACCAGTTTAAATTTCAAAATGGCAGGAACCGCATCATCACATTCGAGTCCTATCTGTGTTAAGTTCGGAATGCGAACGTTGCCGGAATGTTAGGTATTTTCGTTATCAGGCCAATAAAATGAACCCACGATGGAATATTCTTTCCTATCACAAATTTCAACTTCAAAACTACTGAAATTTCTTGGCGGTGGTCTATACTAAAGGTGCCGCACAATTTTTGTTCTGTATCGATTCAATATAAACCATATTTTGCAAGAATCTGAAACTTAAACATCCTAACTTCAGTTTACACACCTTTGATCAGGGGTCAGCACATTTTCCAAAAAATTTGGAGCAACTTCCAAATTCTAAACGCAAAAAGGGCGATATTTAGCGAGTTCCATACTGAGGACCCATAATTCTGGAGTGACGTTTGAACCCCACTATTATCAGGCTTTTTATGCTGAGTGCACGTGCACCAATACGCATTTTTGTGTGTAAAAAAAAACTACAGCAATTATGTTGAAAATATTTGGTTCCACCGTACAAAATGTAGCCGAACCCCCGTTGCTGTTCGCTACGCAAAGGAAATGTACGTAATTGTTAATAACCCCACCTGTACTGTACTAAACGTATTAACGGATGCAAACATGCTCCATTTTAATCAAGCAACCCCGAGTAATTGCCGCTTGGTAGAAACATATTGTGTTTGAACCAAATGACTTCTGTTTGATGGTCATGTGTATTTTATCAACTGAACATTAAGAATCCTATCTTCTTCTTCTGAACCTCCACATGTTTAGGCTATTGAGCCCAATCCTGTTTTTGACGATGAATTTGGTCGCTCCATCTTATTCTCGGTCTCCCCACCCCCCGATCTCTCCTGCCCGTTGGTTTGTATTGTAGAGCTTGCTGTGACAGTCTAGTGTTTCTCATTCTTTATACGCCTTTTACCATGCAATGTTCATATTCTTCAATTTGTTGGACTGTATTTTTTGACGTCCAGTCTTCCTATAATTTCTGTATTTCTAATTTTTAATGCTGTCAGTCCGAGGACTGCTCTTAAAAATTTCATTTGTGCTGCGTCTTTGTCTGCTTCTCTGTTTCAAAATTCAGTTCTTACTGCCGTATTTTAAAGCTGCTTTAGATGTAACATTAGACAACCTTAGCAGAGTTCTTTCATTTATTTGTAAGAACTCCTAATAACACCCATTCATTAATCTTTTTTGATGTTTTGCTGACCGCGCATCTCAGTATATTTATCTTAGTAATTAACCAACTGGATGCACAAAATTTTGTTTTACAATAAGTTTTATTTCATGCCTCTACATGTTTCGAGCACCATGTGCTCATCATCAGGAGGTCAGAATTATATTATACAGCCTCTGGTATCATCACACCTATAGATGGCCGTCCCGTACACAACCTGTGCACCGGACGGCCATCTATAGGTGTGATGATACCAGAGGCTGTATAATATAATTTTGACCTCCTGATGATAAGCACATGGTGCTCGAAACATGTAGAGGCATGAAATAAAACTTATCGTAAAACAAAATTTTGTGCATCAAGTTGGTTAATTACTAAGATTAAAAAAAACCATTCATTAAATTCATTATATATTCTAAATACCCATCAGTATTTAATGTGATATAATGCTTCCTAAGTATACTTCTCCGTTGAATTCAATTTTTCTTACAATATTATTCTTTGACGAAGAATGTTTGGGCCGGTTTCGTTATCGTGCAAAATATTTACATTTCTGAGATAACATTAGAATAAGATACAGGCATATAACTTCAAATTTTTTTACGTTTCGCTTCTGCACTTCCGATTAGCCTCACTATACCACAGTCGCATGCACAGTAAACAGCAGCCAGATAAAGATACATTTGTAAAGCGGCACATTTTTTGTGTATAAATATAACAATCATTTCATAACGGTTTCCTTTTTCCCACCACGAATCGTTCCGTTCCACGTTAACCATTATCATTATTTTTTTTTTTTTTTGAATGCACGTGTGGACCGATCGGCCATATTGAACTTTCAAGAGTCTTGCTCCATTGAAGTTCCCTATGTGGTACTGAAGTACAGCTATATGGTTAGTACATATAGTTAGTACACAGCAGCAAGTGTAATGAGCTCTAAAAAGAGTGAGATGTATTTCAGTACGAAATACGAATAGCTATATAATGAAACCCGACGCACGCACAACCGTTCAATCAAGTGTTGTTACATTCAATCTCACAAGGATGCGTGAGATTTATAACAAATTTACTACGTATGGGCTAAATAAAACAGATGACCAACCAGATGCATCTCGTTGGTCATCTACTTTATTTATGTCAACAGTACACGGTCAAACACACATCAAATTTACGGGCGTGTTAAGGCCATCTCCTCCTCCCCTCCTCACAAGACACAAAAGTTTCATTATTACTCATCCACCTGTGTTTGTCTGTGACATTGTGTGCATGTAAAAACTTGTTCCTATGCAGTCTATAAAGGCGTATGAGTGGAGGTATAGCGCCACTCATTCCTAACGTCACTGTATGGAGAGCCTTTACGCCTTGGCCGCTTTAGCCCCGCGGAAAAATCTCCCGGTACCTACTGAAGAGGAGACTGGGTTGGAGTGCAGAGCCGGTTGGATTCTTTGCTCAAGAAAACAATCTTTTGTCCCTGCCAGGAATGGTTGCCGGTTGTCCAGTTAGTCTAGTCACTATACGGACTACGTACCGAGTGCTAATAGAATTTTCAATAGAACACGCATAAATTCGCAGGACCTTCGATGTAATACCACCGTCCGAAGAGAAAACAAACCACATTTCACTTGAACTTCGATGCTAATACAGTCTGAGTTAGTGACACAGCTGTTAAAGAACTCCGCGTCAAATATGAAGTATTCGTTGCCAACTGACTCCTTTAAGCACAGTCTTTCTTGAGAAGCTGACAGTTCCTCAGCTAGTCAAAAAAATTCCATGGATTTTATATACCCTTAAATGACTGTGTTCACTACAGCCCGCCACTTGTGACTGTCCTCAGCCAGACGTATTCAGTCAGAGTCCTCCCATCATAATTATTTAAGATCTGCTTTAATATTATTCTCCCACGTACGCCTATGTCTTCCAAGTGGTCTCCTTCTTTCACATTTCCCCACCCAATCGATGTATGCGTTACCCTTATCCCCATCTCATTCCCATTGCCCCGATCATCTGCATAATACTTGGTGAGCAGTACGAATTGCGTGGCACCTCATTATGCAATTGTCTCCAGCCCCCTGTTACCTCGTCCCTCTTAGAACCAAATATCTTCCTCAGCACCCTATTCTCGAACACCATCAGCCTACGCTGTTACCTCCTAGTGACAGACCAAGTTTGATACCCATAAAAGCAACAGGCAAAATTATAGTTCTGTATATTTTAATACATGTATATTTTAATACATGAAATAAGGAAACGGAAGGCTAACTGGATTGGTCACATTCTGCGTAGAAACTGCCTTCTACAACGGGTTACTGAAGGAAAGATAAAAGGAGGTACAGAAGTGACAGGAAGACGAGGAAGAAAACGTAGGAAGCTACTGGATGGCCTTAAGGAAAGGTGAGGATACTCACAGTTGAAGGAAGAAGCTCTAGATCGCACTATGTGGAAAGCTCGATTTGGAAGAGGCTTTGGACCTGTCGTAAGACAGACTACTAAATGAATGAATATTTTAATCCTTATATTTCTATGTAGAAAGCATAACACAAAACATTCTGCACCGAACGGTAGCAAGCGTTCTCCGAAATTATGCTCATCTTAATTTCTCCCTGAAAGCCATTTTGGTCTCCCAGTATCGTTGCCACTTTGCCAAAGGACTTATCTATTACCTACACTTATATTGTCCTACATTCTGCTAAGACACGAATATATACTTAATGTTCTCAGCATTTATGCCTACATCAAATTTCTTACAAGCGACAAAGCCTGCGCTTTCGTTTATAGTACATGTATTCTTGCCCGATAAATACAAATAATCGGCGTAGACCAGAAGCCACGGTGTCCCAGTGAATTTAAACCCGTTCTAGTTGCAACGGATCTTCCCAACTGCGGGCTCTAATTTTGAACAGCAATACCGGCTAGGCACCTCCTGTTTTCAGAATTACTTCACGGGAAGTACATCTCACAAATGTTCACCTATCCCGATTTCAATACAGGTTTCATTTAAATACATTTTAATTAACCTAACGTTATCGATACACCAAACGCAACGAAAACATAGACTATACAAAACTTCCCTCCTAACCGAATCACACGCTTTCTTGAAGTCCGCTAATAGCCGAATGTATGACCCCACTGTATTCTCATCTCCCCCGTTGTATGAAAAATGGAGAATATTTTATCAACAGCAGAACTACGGGGCTGGGACTTCTTGGTACTTGGAGATGAGACCTACAGGTTGTCCCGAAACGTCGGTATGGAATTACCACTCTATGTTGCTTAATATCCCATAAGAGTGCAGTTATCACGTACATCACGGCGGAAGCCTGAAATCACGCATCATCGTTTTCAGGGATATTCCCCTGTGTTTCCTGTGGCTGTTTCTATCACCATGGATCAGTTACTACACTCTAAATATTTCAGGAACATAATCTGAAAGAATGGGTACAAAATACAAAGAATATCGGCAATGAATGAAGAGTTATAAACAGTCAGATTAGTAAAGGGTCCAAAATTTGTATGCAGAATACTGATAAAATGAGGATATAGGGCAAAGATTGCACATGCATGGCACAGTGAACGGAATAACGAAAAATAATGTTCATAAAAGTATGTAAAACAGCGAGGTTAGTTTTAGGCGCCACAATGAAGTTTGCGTTGTAAGGAAAAGAGAAACACAAAGAACAGAAGCTTAGGTCACCGCTGGGAGCACCTCTGAGACACATAAACCAAATGATAAAAGTGAGAACAGAGTAGACAAAAAGACATATCAATTACACTGGAAATACGTTAGCAGATTGCTGGAGTGTAAACTGCCAGAAACTAACTTACTTTGGCATACATACATACTCCCAATGTGCATGTGACATAGGAAGACATGTTCAAAAAGTTCTAGAGATAGCTATGGACCTGTAGCAGTCAGCCCCTGAGATGGAATTAGAAGCTACTTCGACCAGCCGAAAAGTTAGTTTAGGTGGTCCTACCTTCCGCAAAGTTTGTAGGCTCTCTATTGTACTTTTATTGTTGAGTTGGTGGTCAGCAGTTAAAGAAAGTTGGCCGTGTGTATTGTTGTAGTTGTCCTGTGTGTGTGTTGTTATCTTATGTGTATTTGTTGTATTATGTGTGCATTGCTGTTTTTTTACTTTAGATGCCAGACTGCTGGCTAGAAGTCAGTATTCAGAAGGTCCTGCGACCGGCCACCTCGACACAGGGTTTTCTTGGTTTCCCTCTGTCTAAAAGCAAATGCTGAGATGGTTCCCAAGTTGCCACTAAATGCTTCTCATGTAGCCCTCCCGAGTTAAATTCAGTAGTAACCGATTTCATGTTTTGTATACATGTAAAATAACCACTGCCACCGGGTGACAACCCAATTGCAGTAAATAAATATTATTATTAAATGGACATCACATCTAAAACAAAAATAACGGCAGTCCACTCACAAAATTTCATTGTGTCACTTCGAAGAACCTTTGAAACGATAGGGCTATGCTTGAAATTCCCCACACAAGAAACTGTGTCAGAATAATTATCTACTCTTGGAAGAAAACTGTACCACGGAGTTCGGCATTAAACATATGAATTTTTCCCTAACATGGGATAAAACTTCCCTAGACACATTCCGCCAAATGTGTTTCATATTTGCAGATGCGTTGAGAGACCTATGGAAATAAACAACCATGTTTCATCTGACTACTTCAGTTTGTCACTTACCGAGGTAGCTCAGGCGTGCGTCGGGCGGTCACGTTAGTAAGGTAAATTTGTACGATAAACAAGCCGACAGGAAGTAATAACCCATCGCTGTCAGATATAATAATGACCCTATACATATGGAGTAAAGTTAGTTGAAGAAATTGGATATCCCTGCCCAGCATCACTTTGCCCTCCCTCAATACCCCATACACTACCTAACAGTTCGAGGTTATAATTCGAGATCAAACAGCCTTGCATCTTATCACAGACTTTGGACATATTCGCATGAGACGAACTTAAATAATTTAGTTCCTCTGTGTGTATCATATAGCCATAGCAATTAGGAAATCCTTAGTTTTAGCAGTTTAGAGACAGTAGTGTCGGACCCGATTTATCCCATATGTATGACAGTAAGAATGGTAATATTCATGTATGACAGTAAGAATGGTAATATTCGAAAGTACTTACGACGCTGCGTATGCCCAACATAAGAGATGAACCAAGACTAGGCCGGCTCGCTTCACATGCACATTCGCAACGCGTTGAGAAGAAAACCTCGAGCCCGAGCGCGGGTGTTTCTTGGTCCCCATATCAACAACACAAAACCTTACTTTGAAAGGCAACCAAATGCAGTCGAAAGTAAAATAACGGGAATTTTTTCGCTGTCACAAAACATACAAGGATAAACCGTTATATATAGAACGTTTTGTGCCTCTATCCACGGAAGAGAAAAATAAAATAAATGTCTTTTATCCTTTGTTTTAAGTAAGCAACAATCAGATTTTTTCAAATGTCCGTATTACTGCCGATCCTATTACGAACTCTGGAGAATAATAATGACAACTGTGATAACGCGCATAAAAACAGACCAAATTTGGCAACTCCGGGTACACACTCCAGTATATCATTTTGAGTTCTAGGGTTAAATCTCTTAAGACAGATATGAATAGAACCGCAACAACTATCCCAGTCAATGGCAGTTAAAAATATATCTCAAGAAGTGCAATACAACTAGACTGGTATGCTATTCGCATCGTGTAACATTGGCCTCTAGGAGCCTTGGGAGAGGAAAGCTTAGAACTGCCAGCCAAGTCACTTCGTTCTTGGCACATGGACAAAATGCTCTTTACTATCAGAACGACGAATGTTGACCTAAGAGGCTAATGGAGTTCCATTCCTCATTCAAACTGAGAGGAATGTAAGGTGATAACATGTTTCCATCAGGGTGCAGATAAGCTTACAATACCACTAATGATGCCATTTGATTTATGGATTATAAAACAGTTTTGAAACAAATTCCACCCCAACCTTAACGTTCTGGAAGGCAATCAGCTCTATATAACAATCAAACTTACGCTTCCAATGTCGAAGAAAACACTGCATATGCGCGAGCTATACAAAGCTATAATTGCAAAAAGCGATCGTCCTTCACTCTTGAAACCTGACTAAATATATTAAAAGGGTTAATACTCTGTCTCTCACAGTATCTGTAAGGGCAACTTCACACGGAAATGGACTTTTAGACTTTTTATACGTGTGTAGACTTGTTGCGGATCATGGCATGGCTTCCATCTAACGCCGGTTAGCTTATTTTGTATCCGCTGAATGCGTACACACTAAAGCGTATATACAGTCCTGGATCCTTAACTTACAAGTCGGACGGAAGAGTATCGTGTGCTTAACTGAATGAACTGACGTTAGAATGAATGAATTGGTGAATGAGCTCGCTGAGACTTTCACAATCCATGTGACCTGGATTCCCATTTTCATTGACGAAACATGTAACAATTGATACAGTGCGATTAATCTAAGAATAAACACTCAGAGATTTGCTGCATTAGACAGATAAACTTCGCGATAATCTCTACTTACTTTTATTCATTGGCGTTGAGTGAAGCAGGGCCTGTGAAACGTTCCTCTCTTCGGCATGGGTTAAACAAAAACATGAACTAAAACTCAATTAACAAGTTCGTTCCTTTTTTTTTTTTTTTTTTTTTTTTTTTTTTATTTTTTTTTACCCCCCCCAAAAAATTTTTTTTCTTTTTTTATTTTTAACAATAACACAAAAACTATCTTTTTTTCA
>Ga0123357_10011208_pt1 | contig 11476 bp, 12 predicted proteins | sample TergutEmb28metaG_FD_89873 | JGI IMG/M metagenome (GOLD analysis project Ga0123357, IMG submission 89873) | Embiratermes neotenicus P4 segment gut microbial communities from Petit-Saut dam, French Guiana - Emb289 P4 | ecosystem: Host-associated > Arthropoda: Insects > Digestive system > Gut ...
CTGGCGTCTTCAAAAGGCCTTTCCGGCATCCCTGTCATGTGCGGAGAATTGGGGTCTGACCAGCGCAAATACAGTGCATGGACCCGTGGGGTAAAGTTTGAATAGGCTACCCTTGGGAACACTATTTGCGTCACTTCTTTCTGGCCGACAAGGGCGGGGTCGAGGCCATCTAGGCAGACGAGAATGTCTGGCTGGCCCAAAAGATGATGGTTCTTGCTATCATTGCCTGAACATGATGTCAACAACAATGGCGGCAGCGATCACAAGTGAACGCAAGGGATTCTCCAATGGCTGGGGTATTTCAACCACATAGTTGTCGGCTTTTGTGAATAACTCTTTTGTCAGCCCCGCCCATGTGTTTGTCATGCGAGCAACCTCTGACCCGGATTTGTCCTTGACGCTGAAATTCCGCGAGTCCTCGGCATGCAGCTTTCCCGCCAGCTTGCCGCCGGCCTCAAGACGATAACGGGCATCCCCGATAATGCCCTGCGTCTCCTTCAGAATGCGCCCGATTGTCTTGCCTTCATCATCGGCCACGGAAACCTCAGATCTCCACATTCGTGGCGGAAGGGTCAGCGTCATCAATGGTTGGCCACTCATGTCATGCACCTTAAGCCTTCGCGTCCGCATACCCTCGTACGATTTCGTGAAGAAGTTTTCACCGACCTGCCGTACCCTGGCAACCTGCTGGCCGTTCTGGTCATAGATCGCGTATTCCGCATTGACTTCAATGAGCTTGGATTTCTGATTAATCACCAGAACCGGCTCCGTGAAGATAGTGCCACCGCCCTTTATTCCGGCGCCAGCGCCCATGTCACGTACTTGTTGCTGGATCTTTCCCGCCTTCCGGGCAACTTTTGGTGCCGCAGTTTCTGTGGCAACAGGTGGGTCAAATCCTGGGACCCCACCCGACATGACATGCCCAGTCCACGCGCCACCGTCCCAATATCGAAGTTCGAATCGATGGGCTGGATCCGGCTGCCAGGATGGCGGGAAAGTTGAAGGCATATTTCATCTTAAGACTTAAGACGCACTGATAGATAGAAAGAAACCCCGCCCATGTGCCGCATACGTCGATGGGGTCGATCTTGACGAGTGAGGGCTGCGACAACATGATCAGCATGGGACGAGCCCAACTTGGCGTGAGACGCTGTACAACATGGCTGCCCGACACCTGGCACTCACCAGCGAGGACTGGAGCGAACTGAGCCAATCCGCTGAATAGCGCACCAGTCTCCTGCGATAGCGTTGAGCTATGCCCGAACACCCTTTGACCCTGATTCTTTCACGTATTCGCGCCGATTTGACTGACGCCGCAGACCCGGCCGCCAAAGCCTCCGAACAGCGGTTCTTCAAGGAAGAAACCAAGTCGTACGGCGTCAAGAATCCTGCCGTCAACGTCATCGCCAAAACCTACCTCGCGCAGGTCAAAGCGACGCACGCCAGCAAGGCGGACATCTTCGGGTTGTGCGATCAGCTTTGGGCGTCGGGCTTCATGGAAGAAGCCTTCGTCGCGTGCGTATTCTCAGAATCGCAAGAGTCCGTCACAGAGCCGTCCGATTTCGAACTATTCGAAAGTTGGGTGCATAAATACGTCAGCAACTGGGCCACCTGCGACACGTTGTGCAACCACACCGTCGGCGATCTGGTGACGCGCTTCCCCGAACTGGCCGAGCGGCTGACGGCGTGGGCGGCATCTGACCAGCGATGGGTGAAACGGGCGGCGGCCGTCACCCTGATCATCCCGGTGCGGCACGGGCTGTTCCACCCGCTGGCCTTCCGTATTGCCAACACGCTACTGACGGACGGGGACGACATGGTGCAGAAAGGCTATGGCTGGACGCTAAAAGCCGTCTCCGAGTCCGACCAACAAGCCGTCTTCGACTACGTCATGGAACACAAGGCCGTCATGCCACGAACGGCGCTGCGCTACGCCATCGAGAAGATGCCGCCCGAACTGAAGCAGCAAGCCATGGCGCGGTGAGCTATCGCTTCTGCTTCACCATTTCGGACGGTTCTGCTTTACCATTTCGGACGATTTGTACCGCGGACGGGCTGGCTTGGACGGCTGGCCGGTGTCTGGGCGCAGGCCCAGCTGACGGCCTGCCACCTTGGCCTTTTGCAGCTTCTGGATGGTGTGACGCGACAGCTCTGGGCCTATTTCGACGATGCAGAAATTGGCGAACATTTCGATCCGGCCCAGGTCTTGGCCGCGCAGGCCGCCCTCGTTCGTCAGCACCGCCACAATCGCGCCGGGCTTGACCCGGTCGCGGTGGCCCACGCCGATCCAGTACCTTGCGCCACCCTTCGTCTTGCGCTCGTGGTCACGGTGTTTGCCCTTGTCGTCACCTTGAAGCTGGGCCAACTCGGCGTCCATCTGGTCGTCGTCACGGGCTGACGGGCCACGATCCCCCACCGCCAACGCCGCCAGCGCCGAAGCCAAATCAATCGCCTGCGTCAGGCGGTCTTCGTCACCAGCCGCCACGTCCAGATAACCCTCGACGGCCTGACGGGCGACCTGCAGACGTCCGCTTTCCAGCCGCTCCGGCACCTGTGTCAACAGCGCGGCCACGCGGTGGGCGCTGACCTCTGCGGGCGTCGGGACGGGGGTCTCGGCGATCACCACCTTGATGGCCTTTTCGATGCGGCGCAAACGCTCGCGCTCCTTCGGCGCGACGAATGTGAACGCCACGCCCGCGCGCCCGGCGCGGCCCGTCCGTCCGATGCGGTGGACGTACTCGTCCGCCTCGTGGGGAATATCGAAGTTCACCACCAACCCGATGCGGTCGACGTCCAGGCCGCGGGCCGCCACGTCCGTGGCCACCAGCACAGTGATCTGCCCCGACCGCAAACGCTCGACGATACGCTCGCGCTCGGCCTGGGGCACATTGCCAGAGATGACGGACGCGGCGATGCCCCGCTGCACCAACGCCGCACCGACCTCCTCAGCTGACGCCTTCGTGCGGACGAACACCAGCGCGGCATCGGCGTCCGTCGTCGCCAGCACCCGGGCCAGCGCACCCAGCTTGTGCTTCGGCGGCACAACAGCAAACCGCTGCTCGACGGCGTCAACCGTCGACGCCTGCGGCGTCACCGCAATCTGGCGCGGGTTGTGCAGGTGGTTCTCGACGGTGCGGCGAATGGCCGGCGGCATCGTGGCGCTGAACATCGCCGTCTGATGATCGGGCGGCACATCGGAAAGGATACGATCGACGTCCTCGGCGAAGCCCATACGCAGCATCTCGTCACCCTCGTCCAGTGCGACGAAAGTCACACCACTCAGGTCAAGGGTGCCACGCTCGATGTGGTCGATAACCCGTCCGGGTGTGCCGACGACTATCTGCGCGCCGGCCCGCAACGCGCGCTCCTGGATGTAATACGGCGCCCCGCCATAGATGGTGACGGTGGCGATGGGCATATCGGCGGCGAAACTGTCCAGCGCGGCGGTCACCTGCAAGGCCAGTTCGCGGGTCGGCACCAGCACCAAACCTTGGGGGTGACGCTCGTCCGGCTCGATGATGGCCAGCATGGGTAGGCCGAAGGCGGCCGTCTTGCCGGTGCCCGTCTGGGCGATGCCGACGACGTCCTGCCCGCCGAGCAACGCCGGAATCGCGGCCGACTGGATGGGCGTCGGCTCGTCGAAGCCAAGCCGCGCGACAGCGTCAACCAGGCGCTGCGGTAGACCGAGAGAATCGAAGGACGGGCGGGCAGAATCGTGTGTCTTGGACAAAGGGGGCCGTTCGGTAGGAAAGCGATATCGCCAACTGGCGCAATATTTCAGCTTACCAGGGCGCAGTCAGGTATTACAGACAGCCATCTGTGCAAGCATGGAACAATGCATGCGATCACATTTCAGCAGCCGGGCGGTCCGGACGTTCTCGAATGGACGACGGTGCCAACCCCTGAACCTGGTCCAGGTGAGGTGCGGCTTCGCGTCGTCGCCGGCGGCGTCAACCCGGCCGACACTCACCAGCGCGAGGGCAACTATCCACCGCCGGCCGGCGCGTCCGAAATCCTCGGGTTGGAGTGCAGCGGCGTGGTGGACGCAGTCGGCAGCGGAGTTTCTTCGCCGAAGGTTGGCGACACGGTGATAGCGCTGTTGGCCGGCGGCGGCTACGCCGAGCAGGTGGTCGTCCCGGCCGCCCAATGTGTGGCACTGCCGGACGGGTTGGACGCCGTCGAATCGGCCGGGCTTATGGAGGTGGCCTGCACCGTCGTGTCCAACATGGACGCGGTGCACCTGGCGCCGGGCGAGACGGCTTTGATCCATGGCGGCGCCGGCGGCATCGGCGGTTTCGCCATCCAATACTGCAAGGCCCTGGGCTGCCGCGTCATCGCCACCGCCGGGCGCCCCGACACGCTGGCGTATTGCGCTGATCGAGGTGCTGACAAGGCAATTGACTACCATGACGCCTGGTGGGACGCAGTTGCCGACCTGACGGAGGGACGCGGCGTCGACGTCATCATCGACGTCGTCGGCGCACCGTACCTGCAACATAATGTGCAGTCGCTGGCCCGATTCGGGCGGCTCGTCAGCATCGGACGCGCGCAGGGCACCAAGGGGCTGTTGGATCTTGGCGCGCTGCAGGCCCGTCAGGGCACCATCACGGCGACGGGGCTGCGTCACCGTCCCTTGGACGAGAAGGCAGCGATCTGCGAGCGAGTCGCCGAAGCGGTTATGCCATTGTTGGCCAGCGGCGCCATCCGTCAGGCACACACCACCCAGTTCGCCATGCCGGACGCGGCCGACGCCCACCGGCTATTGGAAAGCGGAAACAGTCTGGGCAAGATCGTCCTGGTCGCCTGAGCGTCAGGCCGTCAGGCCGCCAAAGCGCGGGTGACCGGGCGGTCGTCCACCACGTAGTTCTTGGCGGGGTTGGCTGGGTCGATGTAGACGGGCAACTCCGCCAAGCCCGCAGCCGACAGCTTAGGAAGCGGATCGGCCGCCGCCCACATCGACGCCGTCTCGAATTCGTATGGGTGGCCCGTCATGGGGTCCGTCCAAGCGCAACGGACGTACCACAATATCTTGGTTCCCTTGGGCGAACTCAGGTGCGCTTTCGCGTCAGAGCGGGTGCCGGTGATCGTGGCGCTGACAACCTGTCCCGAATTGATGACGCGCGCCGCCCGCAGGCGACGGACGACCATCACCCCCGCCAACACCACCGCCACCAGCAACGCGGCAGCCGCGACGCCCACCATCGACCAGGCGATGGCGCGGTCAGTGCAAGTGCCCGCCCGCGACGGGTCGGCGGCGGCATAGCACACCTGAACCTGCCCACCGACGCTGAACTGCGACCCGTGATCGGCACTGACGACCTGATACGACTGGCCGTCGACTGTGTATGCGACGGTGGGACGCCCGTTGTCGACCTGGATGATGCTGCCGTCCACCCGCTGATTGCTGCCCAGATACGACCCGCCGATTGCGAACCCGATCAGCGCGAACAGCACAAAGAGAAACGCGAAAGTGGTGCATGCTATCGGCAGCGCGACACCCAGACGGGGTTTCGGACGGCTGTCCATGACCGACAGGTCGTACCCGCGCACCGGAGTTGACACTCGAACCCCTCCTAGGCTGTCACCAGTTGGTGGGCGCGTTGGTGCGATACACCCAGAATCTGACCGATTTCTGCTAGTGGAACCGATTTGGCACGCAGCTTGCGCGCCACCTCGCGGATTTTCTTGTTGGCCGTGGCGTCCAACGCCTGCGCTTGGCGTCTTTCTGCGACTGCTTGGGCTAGGACCTCCGTTGCGCCTTGCACCGTGATGCCGCCGATAGACACCTGGTCGATGGGCACATCCTCAACCAATGCCACATATTCGCGGGCCATGGTCTCGACCTCGCCATAACGGCGAGCCTGTGTCAGCCCGTCGGTGCCGTCGATGCGCACGAGCCAGTACGCACCCTCCCGGTCAATGGTGACATTGCGCGTTATCATGATGTCTCCTTCGTCTGCCGGATAGCCTTTTGGATCGTCCTGTAGACCCCGGCGGTGATCTTGCGGTGGCCGTCGGGAACGGCCACGGACACGCCTGACGGATGAACCCACTTTGTGTGTGACCCGACCCGATGCCCTGGCTGGAATCCGCCCGCACGGAGTTCTTTCTGGACTTTCGACGTGGCTTGCGGCTTTGTCATGATGACTCTATCCCGACTAGAATTGTTCTGCAAGTCGTACTAGCGGACTAGCCGCCAGCGGCGTTGGTCGTCCATTTCCGCGAATCCACGATCGGCGAGTTGGTGCAACGCGTCCAGGCATCTGGGTATCACCAAACCCGACAGCAGCACCATCTCGCCCAGCGTCTTGCCGCCCCGCGCTGGCAGCGCCTCACGCACCACGGCGGCGTCACCTGTCAGTTCGTCGCCGGCTCGGCGAGCACCGATCAGCGGCAGTTCGTCGGCCTGCCCGACTGGCGCCAGCAGCGCTCGTACGTCCGGCGCCCCCGACACCAGGATCGCCTCCCCGTCTCGGATGAGGCGGTGCGGCGTCACCGACATGGCGGACGTCACTGGCCCCGGCACCGCCATGACGACCCGCCCCAACTCCCCCGCCCAGGACGCGGTGTTTCGGGCGCCCGAGCGCATTGCCGCCTCGACGACCACCGTGCCCTGAGACAGTGCGGCGATCAGACGGTTGCGCTCCAGGAACCCGTGACGAGTCGGCGCCGCCCCGGGCGGCAGCTCCGATACCACCAGGCCGTCGTCGATCAACGATTTGAAAAGCCCGGCGTTGCCCGGCGGATAAGGCGAGTCAAGGCCGCTGGCATACACCCCGACGGTGCGCCCACGAACCATCAGCGCACCGCGATGGCTGGCCGCGTCGATACCGAACGCCCCGCCAGAGACGACCGTCCAGTGCGGCTCGCCCACCTCGCCCGCCAATTCGGAAGCCATGCCCATCGCCACCGACTCACCGTAGCGGGTAGCCGCGCGCGACCCGACCATCGCCACTGCCGCCTTCGACCAACGCGCCAGGTGCCCCGGCCCTGCCGCCCACAGCCCGACGGGCACCCCGCCCAGCGGCCCGACAGCGCAGCCTTCGAGTTCGTCGAGGACGACAGGCCACTCGGCGTCGCCCGGGATCAGGAACCGCAAGCCCGCCTGCTCGGTAGCCTCCGCCACCTCATGCGGGTTTGTCGCGCCCGCCCAGGCCGCGAACGCCGCGCCGGACGGAACCCGCACCCGTTCGGGGCCTTCATCCGGCGCCTCAGTCGGCAATGTTTCTTCCGTCTCGTTGTCCGCCAGGTCAACCCCGGCCTTGACCATCTGCCATGTCTCGCCGGGGCCAAACCGTGACACCAGCGCCAGCACCGCCGTCGCCCCGAAGCGCAACAGCGCTCCCAAAGCCGCCCGCGTCAGCCGCTCTTCTGTCCACTCGTTGATGCTCACACCGCCACCATCCATTCGTCTTGATTGAGTGCCATGCCAGCCACCACGTCATCGACGCTGACCTTGCCGCGCCCGGCCAGGTCGGCCAGCGTCCAGGCCAGGCGGGCGACCTTGTCGACACCGCGGGTGCTCATATGCCCTTTCAGCACCTGCTTTTCGACCAGCGCCAGGCCACGATCGGGCACCCCCGCCCGCGCGACATGCCCCGGCACCTCGGCGTTGCGCCGCCAACCGGTGCCCTGCAAACGCACCTGGCTGCGGGATCGCGCCTCGGCCACCCGGGCAGCCACCACAGCAGTTGTCTCGACGGTCGAATCCGCCTTCGCCAGCACCCGGCTGACCGTCGTCATGCGCTGGTGGATATCGATGCGATCCAGCATCGGCCCGGACAAACGTGCGTTGTAACGCCGGATGGCACTCGGAGCGCACCGGCATTGGGCACCGGACACCCCGGAAAAACCACACGGGCAAGGGTTGGCCGCCGCCACAAGCTGAAACTGCGACGGAAACCGAACCACTCCATGACTGCGGGCGATGCTCACATAACCGGCCTCCATCGGGGTTCGCAACGCCTCCATCACCTGGGGGCTGAGTTCTGGCGCTTCGTCAATGAAAAGCACTCCCCGATGGGCCAAAGAGATCGCCCCCGGCCGGGCCAGCCGCGACCCGCCACCGACCATCGCCGCCACAGTCGCGTTGTGATGGGGGCTCGAGAAGGGCGGACGCCGGACAAGCCCGTCATTCAAGTCTTCGCCGGCCAGCGAATGCAGAGCCGACACCTCCAAAGCCTCGCCCAGCGTCAAATCGGGTAGCAACCCCGGCAGGCGCATCGCCAGCATCGTTTTGCCCACCCCAGGCGGGCCATGCAAGAACATGTGGTGCCCACCAGCGGCCGCCACCTCGGCCGCCCAACGCGCCTCCGGCTGCCCCAACATATCAGCCAGATCGACGGGCGTCGTCTCGTCCTCCGCCGGTGTTTCGCATCGCGGCACCTCCTCGGCCCGCAGCGGTTCGCGCCCGTGAAGCACCTCGACAAGGTCTTCCAGCGTCGCCACGCCGTGCACCTCAAGCCCGTCCACCAGCTGCGCCTCACCCACCTGCGCCAACGGCACGATGGCGGATGTCCACCCGGCCTGACGAGCCGCCAATAGACCTGGCAGGATGCCGCGCACCCGGCGCACCCGCCCGTCCAGACCGACCTCGCCCATCAGGACGCTCTTCTGCGTCACGTGACGCGGCACCAGCCGCCCCGCAGCCAGCACCGCCGCCGCGATCGCCAGATCGTAGTGCGTGCCCGCCTTCGGCAAGCTGGCGGGCGTCAGGTTGATCGTCAACAGATCGTTGGGCCAGCCCAGGCCGACCGCCGTCAACGCCGCCCGGCACCTGTCGCGGGCTTCGTGCAGCGCGGCGTCCGGCAAGCCCACCAGCACGGTGCGCGGCAAGCCGGGGCTGATGGCCGCCTCGACCTCCACCAAGGTCCCCTCCATGCCGACCAGAGCGATAGACCAAGCCGACGCGATCATGCCAACCCCCTAACGTGACGGATAACCGGAGCCGTGCCCCGCACTTTGGTGATACCCACCGCGTCTAGTCGCAAACTTCCGGGGACGTCCCGGTGCGCCCGCTGCCACCAAAGTGCCAACCGTCCCAGACGTGCGGCTTTAGCCACCGTGATAGCCTCTAGCGGATCGCCGAACCGAGTGCCAGCCTTGGCCTTCACCTCGACCACGACCAGCCGCACGGGTGGCCCGGGCTCGCGGGCGACGATGTCCAACTCGCCTGCCCGGCAGCGCCAATTGCGATCCAGGATCGTCCAGCCAAGGTCACACAGGTACGCGACGGCTAGATCTTCACCCCAGCGCCCGAAAGAATCCTTCTGTTTCATGGCGTCACTGTTGCTAGATTGCCGCGATTTCGTCATGCCTTCGCCAGTATCCACAGACCAAATCGATTTCCGGTATTTCTGTGGAAAATGGCGATTCCGGCAAACTCATCGCTACGCTGCGAAACATGCTGCGAAAGTTTCTCAGACGGGGCGATTGGTCCGCCCCGTCGTAGTGTCAAAACGGCCCGCCTGCCTTATGCTGATGCTTAACCAAATACTGACCCCGGCCGGGTTCGCACCGGGCCGGAAAACTCCAATCCAGGAGGCGACTCATGACCATCCCGACCCCAACAGCAGCCGACCATTTCTCGTTCGGTCTCTGGACCATCAACTGGACCGGCGGCGACCAATTCGGCGGCGCCACCCGCCAAGAATTCGACCCGGTGCTCGTGCTGCAGAAGCTCGCCGAATACGGCGCCTGGGGCATCACGTTCCACGACGACGACCTGATCCCCTTCGGGACGCCCGACGCCGAGCGCGAAGCCATCATCACCCGCTTCGAGAAGGGTCTCAAGGACACCGGCATCGTCTGCGAAATGGTCACCACCAACACCTTCAGCCACCCCGTCTTCAAGGACGGCGGCTTCACCGCCAACGACCGCTCCGTGCGCCGCTTCGGCCTGCGCAAGGTGCTGCGCAACGTCGACTTGGCTGCCCGCCTGGGCGCCAGCACATTCGTCATGTGGGGCGGCCGCGAGGGTGCCGAATACGACACATCCAAGGACTACTACGCGGCGCTAGACCGCTATCGTGAGGGCATCGACACGGTCGCCGCCTACATCAAGTCGAAGGGCTACGGCCTCAAGATCGCGTTGGAGCCCAAGCCGAACGAGCCGCGCGGCGACATCCTGCTGCCGACCGTCGGGCACGCGCTGGCATTCATCGACCAGTTGGAAAACAAGGACATCGTCGGCCTGAACCCGGAAGTTGGCCACGAGACCATGGCAGTACTCAACTACACCGTCGGCATCAGCCAGGCACTCTGGAGCGGCAAGCTCTTCCACATCGACCTCAACGGCCAGAAGTCCGTCAAGTACGATCAGGATCTGTGCTTCGGCCACGGCGACCTGATGGGCGCCTTCGGCATCGTCGACCTACTGGAGAACGGCTTCCCCAACGGTGGCCCGAAGTACACCGGCCCGCGCCATTTCGACTACAAGCCCAGCCGCACCGAGTCCGAGGATTCCGTCTGGGACACCGTCAAAGCCAACATGGAGACCTACCTGATGCTCAAGGAGCGCGCCCTGGCCTTCCGCGCCGACCCCGAGGTGAAGGACCTCCTCAAGTCGGCCAAGATCGACGAGCTGGCCCAGCCCACGCTGGCCGCCGGTGAGACGATTGCCGACGTCCTCGCCGACCGTTCGGCCTTCGAGGATTACGACGTCGACGCCGCCGGCGCCCGCCGCACCGACTTCGTCCGCCTGAACCAGGTGGCCCTGGAGTTCGCCCTCGGCGCTCGCTGACCGTCCCATAAAGGAGCACCACACCATGCTGGTCGCCGGTATCGACACGTCCACCCAGTCGTGCAAGGTGCTGGTCGTCGACGCCTTGACGGGTGCTGTCGTCCGTCAAGGCAAGGCGGCCCACCCCGACGGGACCGAGGTTCATCCCGACGCCTGGTGGACGGCCTATCAACAAGCCGCTGCCGAGGCCGGGGGTATCGACGACGTGGCGGCCGTGGCCGTCGGCGGCCAACAACACGGCATGGTCTGCCTTGACGCGGACGGCGAGGTCGTCCGGCCGGCGTTGTTGTGGAACGACACCCGGTCGGCCGACGCCGCCGAAGCCCTGATCCGCGAGCTGGGTGGCCCGCAGGCCTGGGCCGACGCCTGCGGATCAGTGCTCGTTGCGTCTATTACCATCACCAAGCTGCGCTGGCTGCGCGACGCCGAGCCGGCCAACGCCGCCAAAGTCGCCGCCGTCTGCTTGCCCCACGACTGGCTGAGCTGGCGCCTGGCCGGCCACGGCCCGAAGAGCCAGGGCGGGGACGGCGACATCGCGGCGCTGCTGACGGATCGCTCCGACGCCTCCGGGACGGGCTATTGGTGCCCCGCCACCGGCGAATACCGCCGTGACCTGCTGAAACTGGCGCTCGGACGCGACGATGTGACGCTTCCCCGCGTCCTCGGGCCACGCGAGTCGGGCGCCAAGACGCCCGCCGGCCAACCCATCGGGCCGGGGGCCGGCGACAACGCCGC
>Ga0123357_10011209_pt1 | contig 11476 bp, 11 predicted proteins | sample TergutEmb28metaG_FD_89873 | JGI IMG/M metagenome (GOLD analysis project Ga0123357, IMG submission 89873) | Embiratermes neotenicus P4 segment gut microbial communities from Petit-Saut dam, French Guiana - Emb289 P4 | ecosystem: Host-associated > Arthropoda: Insects > Digestive system > Gut ...
CGGTGGGAGGGTGGTGAGCGGGGGGGTGGGGGGGGGGGGGGGGGGGGGGTGCGGGCGGCGGCGGCAATGGGTGAGACAGGTAAGTCGCAGTTAGCGAAACAGCCTCTTTATTGGAGCCGAGTCGCTTGATGTCTCACACACCAGATCACACACATCTTGCACCCTCCTCCGCTGCCTCGACACTTCCGAGTAATTCCTGTGGATAAGGTTCTCTTGTGGACCATGCGTTGCCAGAATTCTCTTGTCAGGCCGGTATCGCCTGACTTCAGGGTCGAAGCGAACTGGCTAACGATGCGCCGCGCCACGTGTAACTTACTCCGACCGCCAGCAGTTATCCATCTCTGTCACACGATCCTGAATCCTCCATACTAGCGCAACCTAAGCTGGGGCCCCAAGAGGCAAAACTGCAGAGTGGGAGCTGACTTGCCGATGCAAACATTTACAAAAATTTCTGTACGGGTTTTTAAACAAAACCCTCATATCTCAGGGAAGCCGGTTCCCGGGGTCGAACCTGGAACAGGTGGGTTCTATTCTTACAACTTATCATGATATAAAAGTTTCGTAAACTGCTACTGTCTTCGGCACTGTTACGATTTTAGTCTCTATTTTGATGACCCCAAAATGGATACAGACGCCTACCCACATCTGAATTTCGGGACATCCCAGAAGAAACATGCTGTAACGTGATCGTTCCAGGCCGTCCTAGGCCAGAACAGCGGTAACAATCTGACGCCTGCTGAACTGTCAGCACAACCAGTCTATTTTTTAAACCTTCCTTTACTTAATACTTCAGACAGGACAAGCGCCTAAAATCATTAAACACCGCAACTCTGATTTAACGATGTCAGCCAGCATTCCGCGTTCTCCAGCATTACGAACACAATGCATACCTCGTATTAAAATCAATCACTTCACATTGATACTTGATTCTGGCGATCTTGTATCAGGGTGGCAACACAAATCAGCTAAGCCTTACACAATGTATCAGCTTACGTGTCAGCGCGAGAGACGGTATGCACCTTCCGCAACGCACGCCATTCACACAACGAAGAGAACGGAGCCACGTATTGTAAACTTACCTGAAACAAACAGAAAGAAAATACTGTGTAAATACAGGGTATGTACAAATTTTATTTGAAAAACTGCAAACGACAACGAAAAGGCGTGGTCTTAGGACAGGATCAAATACAAACGTGCGAACGTTGTCCACGTAATCGCTTTCCCAGTTACTGAACTTGCGCGGTTTTCGAGAAGCCGCACCTTCAGTGGGTAGTAATCTCTTTCCCCCGGGGTAAGGAGGCTGGGGCGCGAAGCTGACCGCACACCTCCCTCTACTGTCGACGTTGACAATGAGTGAGCTATACTTCTGCTTGCCCTGTCCGCCTTCAAGGCCTTAACAGAGACGTCACCTTTACCTTACTCGAGTAGTGTCATAGAGTAGGGGTGATCCACAACAGCAGTAGTGCTGTCATGTCCAATACATGTCCCGAAGTGACAACACGTACTGAGGGAAACGCCGAGCGGGCGGCATCATCGGTCGCTATGCAGCATGCCGCCTGTTCTATGACGAGCAGACCAGCAGTAAAAACACCCCTGTCCTTTTCATTAGTGTTTACAGGACACTACTTTCTTATTCAAGCAAGACGGCAGGTGGCTGTTGTTTGCGCGGCAGCAAGGACTGTGAAGTGGTGTCAAACCAATCATCGTCAGTCACTCATGGTTACGCTGTCGCTTGCAGCTTCGATAACTGGAAGTAAAATGCTTCGTGTGACTGACGCTGGCAAAATTCCAGAGCCCTTAAACTAAGATCGAGATCCGAAGTTCCAAATTTCGCATAAGCAAGCTGCATCCTAAATTTTGTAGGTGTTTCATTAATTCAGGCGAGATGGAGAATGACGGACCTGTGGCCATCTCGCAGGACTGCACTACAAAGTGCAGCGCTGCAAGACAGTCGACTGTAATTAAAGCGGAGGCTCTCGCAGCATCGCCGTCTTGTACCTTTGTCTTTCTCAACCCGACGCAACACGAGACCTCTCTCTCACCCGCCTTCGAGTTGGATACTATATGTGACGCATTATTCATTAACTTCACAAGTGGTCCACACACAACGGCTCAATGTAATCTCTGCGACAAATGTAAGAACATTTCGTAGTAGGCCTACATCTATCGAGTGGTTATGTATAAGCCTCAGGGCTTAGGCAGTGCAACAAGGCACTGCACGAGTGGTGCAGCAATAGTTAATGGGATGCCTGCTGCAGACTCCCCTCCCCCCCTCGCCCTCGCCCTCGATTGACACGTCCTCAGCCCTTGGGTCCAACCCTTTTCACCACCCTCAATCCATCACTGCCAGCTCATTCACACTCTCCCCCTGTCAGACGTCCTGTTTGTCAGATGCTATTAAAGAGTCTACACCCCACCCACAGACAACACTCATCTTCAAATGGACGCAGCCAGAGAAAGAAACAAAAACCAACCCACTCATCACCTTAAACCGATGCATACTTCGAAGTCCGGATTAAATGTCCAAGTATATCGCGAAAAGTCGTTGAAGTCGAATGCAGCGTCTTGGACATGACCAGCGAAGCACAAATCGACCAAAAATCTAGGAACAACCTCAGAATACCAGGCGCCAGAAGGGTGACGTGAAGCAGGTTCCTTACTGAGAACCCACACACCTACGCGCCACCATACGACTGGGCTTCTGGGATTCGTGCACCCCTGGTGATGACTACTCTACAACAACGGCGTTTTCAGCCGATACCAATTCAAAATTACCAATCATCACTGCATTATATTCATGCTGGAGGCTTTGCTTCGAAGCCTTTTAAACCGAGTTCAGGTATGTGACACACCTCCAAGTAGCTTCGTAAAAACAGTGAGCAAATACCAATGTCCCAACCAGCGGTGGAACCGGCAATTGCAGTAGCCCACAACCATGAGGCACATACGGATCCAAAGTCGAAATCTTCTTCACACAAACATGTCCTATGAATTCCCACACCCAAGCGTATCATCATTTATGATTTACGGCCCAGCCGTTTTATCATGAAAAAAGGGCCCCAGGCGCACTATGGGTAGTAAAACGGGTGGGCACCGTGGCCGACGGCACAGAGAGAGTCTCTATTCTTACCGACAATTCAAGCTCGGTCATGCAGCCCACAGAGTCATAATGTTGACTGGTATGCCTTTGCAAGATGGCGAAGTCGCGATAATTCAAGCACATGCAAGAGCCATGAAATCTTACCCCAAGTTTGCGCGATAGTTGACACCTAGTGTTGCGCTATATTATTATCATATATTGGCGACCTTACTCCAATCAAACCTGCAAGCATTCTGGGTATCATCTGTCTAACCAAAACTTTCTTCCTTGGTGGTAGCACTACGTACTCCGTTTCACCAAGGTACTGCAAGGCTTATATCACAGCAGGAAGCGCTTTTAACACAACGCGGACGCTAAAACTCTTAGTTTTCGGACCACACAAAATGCAAGGGATACCATCTTCTGTACTTTTGTGACACGTTTTAATACTTTACTTCAAGTTTACCAAATAAGGCACACATTCACGAATCATAAATACACTTCAACCTCTCCTACATGTTTCGGCCTTCTTGGCCATCTTCAGGGATATCATCTGATATCATAAGGTCAACAGGGCCATTACACATTTTAATAAAATAAAATACATTCCATGACATATATTTACCGTGGTAATGTGCGAAATAACGTGCTCGCTATGTAGCCATTTCAGTACAACAGAATGATATAACAATAAAAACAATAAAAAACTGAACAAAACACAATAACGTAACGGGGCACTGATACTGTTTTACTGTTCTGAGCTACACCAGGATATAATAATTATGTTTTTTTAACCATTTCTTTTATTGTAAACAAATACGCAAAAGTCCTTCTGACTTTATTGTATTAATGATATCCATGAAAATGGATAAGGAGCCGAAACATGTAAGAGAGGTGCACCTTTCAATGACGCTGACGTCTGAATTCCAGCTACTGCTCAGGAAGGACACGTTCCACGTTAATAGTACCCTTTAACGCATGTACGACGGGACGATGCACCGCGGCGGTATGAGTGCAAAATTAAAGGTCCGAATAGGACAACAAGGTCGATACTGAAAGGTTAAATAGTACATGTATTTATGATTCATGAATGCACACCTTGAGAGTTGAATTAATTTATCCCATTATCTCGTGCACTCTGACAGATATGTCTCATTGTTTCGGACGAATCTGATGCCACCACATTCATGGAAATTACAGTACCTGTTCACCAGACTATACGACATCGCATTCCACACGACAATAATTTTGATAAATGCCACAATGCTGAACCATAAAAACGCAAGGTGTCACTAAAAAGTTGACTAAGTACGTGAATCTTGCTTGGCACGAGCATACGGCAGCAAATTTTGAATATAAATTCAATTTCCCAAGTCCGAAAACCAAGATTTTGCGTTTCTTCGTGTGTCATTTCACGACTTAAAATATGAAATAAAGCTGCATTTTTTCCTCCAAAGTTTGCAGCCCACAACTGTATTTCCACAGACTGCGTACGATGCATAGCAAGCGAGCCGGGTTGCTTGTAGTGGCAGTTTCCACCCCCTTGCAACTCTCTCAGAAGCTCGAGGATAAAATCAATAAGGCTTCTCAGTAGCACTCGTGATGCAGCGACCAATTGTTCGCCACCGCGGTTCTGTGTCTCCCCCTACACTGCATCGTACGCCACGCACCGCGTCAACGACATTTGCAATTGTTTTCGTGCACCAAAATCCCTGCTGTTTAATGACGCTCTCTTGAGTCCGGGGAAATGGTACGAATTATTTTATACAAATATTAAGTAATCTAGGCATACTACTTGTAAATATCGCACTTCGTAGAAATTCGACAATATAGCAGATGTTTGCTTCATCTTTGCAGTATTCAATTTTGAACCCAGTTTCTGCACTCCAGCGCTGTCTCCACTTGTTTTACACGTTGTTGTAAGCTGTTGCACACATTTCATTCTTCGCTTTCCCTGTATCCATTTCATTCATTCCGTTTTAAACTTCCAAAGACCCTCAAAATCTTAATTATTGCTACACACGTTTTACATGCTAAAGGCTTTTGCATAAACGCCGTATGCGCTGCTTCAACTGTTGCAGCTTGACACACCTATTACGGAATCCGAATATACAGATCTAAAATACGAAATTCTGTTCCAGTTCTGTCACCATATGGCAAATCACGTAATCCGGGTAGCAGTTATTGCCGAAAAGAGCATACCCTGTATGTGTGTCAAGCAGCAGACAGGGACGTGTTTCGGTAGCCATTTTCTGATAAGAACACACCCCTAGATGCAAGCATCGCTATTTTTTAAGCTGTCTCGCAGACCACGAAGCTCATATGTGCACATTAATCGTAATTAGGACTTTGTAATAATCATCAGGAACTATCCAGTGGATCATGGAATTTAAAGCTTTCGCCGCGATGTAAATAAGACCTATGCTCTTATGTGATTTTACACAGCGTAGAGTGGTAATTCCGTAACGCAGTTTCGGGACAACCTATCGGTCCCATCTTTAAGGATCATGAAGACATTCTTCTTGGACATCTTGGCCCTTGAAGGTGGGACCGATAGGTTACCCGGAAACGTCGGCACGGAGTTACCACTATACACCGCGTAAAATCCCAGAAGAGCGGAGACCCCCTGGATCGTGGCAGTTATTCGTGGAAATCAGAGGTAGCGATGAGAAACTGTCAAGTTCGTCCACTGAAAACCCAACCGACTTTGGAGCTCCTACTTGTTGTAGAGAACAGTATTCGTGTATCAGCTCATTTGTTCGTTCATGCATCTCTTAATCCGTTACAGCTTTATCTTAATGTGACATTTCAGTATCGTGGTACTGTATTGGTAATTACCGACGGATGTGGACGCTCCAATTTTCTTAGTTCTAAAAATCTCAAGCGCAATATGTATCCATCAACCTCCACGAAAATTACGTGTTTATCAACCCTTGTGATTCCGAAGGGTTTGCGCTGGGACAATAAAGCCCAACGATAAAATACGCCATTTACACTTTATGTAGTAATATCATCTACGTATATATTTTGATTCACATCCTACGTCATATTCGTTAAATTTTAACACGCACACGCTTGTTGCAGTCATCTCCAATAACAGCCGACTAAAAACTTCCAAAGAATGAAATCTCAAGGTGACTATTTTATTACTTGCCCAATTAATCTGACGCTATTTAATTTACATATGGCCGTACTCGGGCAGCACAAAGTTGCAGTGGCGTATGGTCCTCAAATCAGTTGACAATTGCACGTGTAATGTTCACAAGTGTCCAGTACATCGGTTATACTACCATCAGTTTGTATCCACTTATTTATTTATTTAAGTAGTTCTTACTGTTATCGCTTTTATTTGCCTTCGGTACACTAATTTCTCAGCTGCGTGTAACTTTAACCAAGCCTTTACCTGTAACCTTAAGACAACTTTCGTTAGTCCAATCCAGTATTCTACTGTAGGCTAAGTCCTCATTAATTACCAAACACTTCTGAAACAGTAGCTGTTCTCCACTAAGAACAGCCGCACCTTCCTATAACATTCCATAATTACAATCTCCACAATGCCCTTTTCGCTCGTTCCTTCCACAATTCGTGCTTTTATATAGTCTATGTACATAGCATGAAGACTGACTGTACGTTATTCATTCACAGAGTATGTAGTTACTCTCATTGCCTGACAGATGGTGTATGTAAGCCTCGACTTGCAGTCCCAAATACTTCCAACAGTTCTCAAAGCCTAACAGATGGTGTTAACGAACAGACTCGACATATACATACTTTCATCACTAAGACTTCCCGTTGAATTTCCAGCAGGCCTTGTCCGCTAGTAATTTACGATTCTTCACCCCGCAGACGGGATTTCTCAAGAAATGTTCACCCACAGCAACAAAGGCGACTAAAACAACGCTTTCTTAAATGTATCTAAAGAACTAATTTCCACACTCGAATTTTGACACCGTTAAAAAGTAAACAGAAAATTCCCTAAAAATGAAAATGGAAGCAGTGAAAGCAGCAGCACTGTACTGCACTATACTATATTCTCGTCTCCGACGCAAACCTTGGCAAAGCTGAGGACCTACGAAAACGCCACTGTCTTAAGTTGCTGCAAAATCATTTGGTAAACATAAGTATGGCTGGACTTCTCGTCCGGAAAGTAATAATCAACAAATGCGCCGTGGTATTCAATTACTGTAGACGTGGATAAATATTACGTATACTCCCGCCAAGCCAATCACGCTACAGACACGTGCAGACCCATCAATATCATTTCCTTGTATTTCGAAAAATAATAAATATTTATGTGTTCAGTTCAACACAACACTTTATTATTATACTTACTGGCAACACGTTTCGGCCACTTGACCATCATCAAGCCATCATTACATAAAATTTAAAAACAGGTTACATGTACTGCACATTAATTTCATGTCGTGTGGGATCCCATAAAATTCACACCAATGTTAAAAATCGGTTACAGCCTTCAGTTATATTGCTTATGATATAAAATAATAAGAATTTTGTGGAGATCTGAAATAAAATTGAATTAAAAATAGTAATATAATACTTAGTTAGGCTGTGTTAAAACTAACAAAATGTATATATACATATTCTTTAGACAGAAATTGTGATATATGCTGCCAGGCACAGAGTTCTTATTTTAACTATACAGTGTCTCCTTAGGACGACGGTTATGTATTGTATCCACAGTATAAATTGTAATTTTTGTAATAAGGCAGCAACCACGAATTTTTCCGTCGTATTGTGATGGTTCGGCTTTTGCGTGTGTGCGTCTAGCGTGGAAACTTGTGACTCATGGGATACCATACGACATGAAATTAATGTGCACTATATGTAACATGTTTTTAAATTTTATGTAATGATGGCCTGATGATGGTCTAATGACCGTATATTGTTGCCAGTAAGTTGAATAATATGGTACTGTTGTGTCTGACTGAAAACATATATGTTTATTACTGTTTTTTTTTTAATTCTATGACACAACGGCATGTCATCTACAAAACATTGCCCTTGTATTTCGTTAAACATTCACCTATCAAATGTTTCAAATAAAAGGAGAAAACGTACACACACACATATACATACATATACATACATATACAGACAACATACACACATATACATATACACACAACATACACACATATACATATACACACAACATACACACACAACATATACACACATATACATACACACATATACACACATATATACATACGTACACACATATACACAACACACACACATATACATACTTCAAAAAGGCATTTCGATTTGAATTTAACGTCCATGGGCGACATTGGGATGACACCGGTAGCAGAATACTGCTAGTAATGCTAAACGTTGTATCCGTAGCACTTGCGAAGAAACTTGCTCACAGACCGGCACTGGGATGATGTACAGTGTGTTCTATATTGCACAACAATTCAGAAGTTCATCCTTTATAAACCTTAAACCGGGAAAGACGGAGTGAATGAAATGCAGCCTGCTGTCCCAACGGCAGTCTGTGCTCATATGCTGCCAATCACGTTATTATTATTATTATTATTATTATTATCATCATCATCATCATCTGATCCGGACATTTAGCTCTGTTTGACACAGGACGATAACGCTCTTGAATCGCAAGATGCCTGGTTCGAATCTAGGTCTGTCATCGGCTACCTTCATTGGAGAAGGGCGGATGTTCGTCGTTTTCCAGAGCCCCTCAAGGTGAATGCTGGAGCAGTACATCGATTAGGCCACGGCTGCTTCCTTCAAAATCCTTTCCATTGCGCCCATCAATAGCACTACCAATCGACGCTATAGTGAGCTGTGACAGCGCCGTACAACAAATCACAAAAAAAAAAGTTTTGACAATTACAAATGTTGGTTGTAAATAATGTTCATCACTTCGTTATACTATCACACTTATACACGACCCCTCCTATTATACATACACAGTACCTACACAGTACCCGCTACGAGACGAAACAGCGATACCGAATTCAGAAATTTTGGCTTAAGTGAAGCTGGCCGTATAGATTATTAGGTGTCTGTGCAGTATACCGATGTACATAGTACTAATCTACAAAAAGGAATAGTTGTGAGAGCGAGTAAAGTATACTGTGCACAGGACACTACTACATAAAGACAAATGGCTGTGACGTGAGTCCAATATATAGCTAGGGCATATGTAAGGAATACTATTAAACAAAGACAAACGAATGTAAGCGTGAGTTAAGTATATATGGCCTATGTAAAAAAAAATTAAACGAAGACAAACGGCTGTGAGCGAGAGTGACGTATACAGTATACAAGGTACTATTATAACAAGACAAAACGGCCACGAGGCTGGGTGAACTATACAATGTAAGGCATGGCATTAAGCCTACACAAGTGTCCGTGCTTCTTGCCTTATTTCGGATCAGTGGTACAGTCCATTAACATTACGGAAGGATTATAAATGCACGCACTGCATAAGACGCTGACTGTTGGCTAAAAGTGCCAACTCGAATTACATTACCAATCATTCAACATTTGTTTTACTCAAAATGCTATGACATCAAATTAGTGACCGTCGGTACAGAAAGTAATACATAAAAAGCCCACAGTAAGCTCTGCTTTCATGGAAACAGATTCATTAGTGTAGCAACACTTTATTTAATTTATAACAAAACAGGCTATTTGTTCGAAATTTATAATATTGCATATACACCGGCTTCCGAAATGAGCTCAATTAATTTTCGAGATATAAATTAAATGGAATATCTGCCCACAGGCGAAAAGATAGGACTAGGGCCTATGGCAACACAATTAAAATGGTCATTTTCTGTTTAATTTGTTCATTAACACGCAGGGCAATTAAAAGAATGTAGAATTATACCGGAGCCATATAAATTCAACTGCAGTGTGACATGACATGACATGACATCGGGAGCTTCGATCACTGTGACCAGGGGACGCTACCATCTCAGGAAATATTCCTGAACAAAGAACTGCAGGAGAAAAACTACTCTTGTCGCGCTGGGAAGAATTAGATTTCAAATCACAGTGGATCTTCGATTACACATCAACTACACCATTTATTTTTAGCTATTACGAGCAAACGATTCAAAACACAGGCGTTCCCACCATGAAAGTGGTTGGCTCAATGGGGTGCTAATGGCTGTTCACCCGGGAACACTCCCTTACACAAATGGAGCAAAGGGGAAAACGAAAGTGCGCCGAATTTTGAGTGGGCACCTCGCGAGGTCTCTGCGGGATTTCAAAGGGATTGTAATGTGCTGACAAACAAAATTCATATCCCTCCTAGCAAATCTGAAGGAGTTACACTAATAACCTTTCCCATGCGCAGTGCCAGACGCAACGCACAACACGGCAAACAGTGCTCAGAATTTGAACAAATGCTTCAAGCACAATGCTCTAACAGCACTGCAAGAACCTACAGATGAAAATTAATAAATTTATCGACGCAATAAAATTATCAGAGCACCATCTGTGGTTTAATTCACTGATCCACGCCTACAAAAGTGGCAACCAAGATATGAACAAACTCGACACACGCGCGCGCGCGTGTAAAATGCGACAAATATGTACCATAATCACTCAAATCGGTTCGTTTCAACGGGTTCATGAAACTGATACTGTGGTAGGGCGAATCGAAATACAAGTGATTCGAACCAAGAGCAACATTACTAGGAATGTATCTGCTTGTTCCACACGTGGGCCAACTTCTGGACAGCTGAGGAGCGGTGCTCTCAGGAAGCGCCAACACAGGATGAAGCAATTACGTAAACACGTTGCGTGACCAGATTTCAATCTGCAGCTAACATTTGTTACAGTTAATGTTCCGTGTTTCTGCCTGCCACAGTCTAGTCTGGTAATATAAAAAAGTCCTCACACCGTAAATCAGATTAGTTTAGGCAGACCACGTCATAAAATACATACTTACACATACGTCTTTTATAAGGGTTTCATTTACTGTGGCCATCTTCACTGCACAGCATAAACCGGCATATTCCACCAAGTAAGCAGCAAATGTGTTAGTGTCACACAAAGCCTATGTGCATCCCGGCCATATCCATGGTCCTTGGAAACTCTTAATATATTTACATCGCAACAATTTCACACAGTTAAAGATACGGTAATGTGTTTCTGTGCATGCCAAGAAGGCGTACGAGGAACTGGAGGTATAGCTCCACGCATTATTAACCTTGGTGTCAGGCCGGAAATGGCCAGCTTCATGGTTCGGCCGCCCTATCCACAGGGAAACATCGCCTGTCACCCACGTGAAGGGGGCTGGAAGGAACACAGATCCGGTTTGGACGCTCATAAGAGCAACAAAATACCCCGTCCCTTGTCAGAAAGCGAACCGCAGAGCAGGTCGTCTAGACGGAAGTA
>Ga0123357_10011210_pt1 | contig 11475 bp, 5 predicted proteins | sample TergutEmb28metaG_FD_89873 | JGI IMG/M metagenome (GOLD analysis project Ga0123357, IMG submission 89873) | Embiratermes neotenicus P4 segment gut microbial communities from Petit-Saut dam, French Guiana - Emb289 P4 | ecosystem: Host-associated > Arthropoda: Insects > Digestive system > Gut ...
CTTCTTCTTCTTCTTCTTCTTCTTCTTCTTCTTCTCTGGCACCACAGCCCCTGTGTATAGTGGTCTCCCTGATGACTTTACTCCACAGATTTCTACCTCGTGCTTTCTTCCACCATGTGTTCACTTCCAGTGTCTTAAGGTCTTTTAAAGCCGAATCTAACCTTCTTAATCTGGACCTTCCTATCTTCTTGCTAATTTTTAGCTGGGAGAAGGTTATCTCCATGCACAGTACATTATCCTACATCCTCGCTATGTGTCCTAACCATTTCAATCTTTCTATCGTAATCATTTTCACCATTTTTGGCTCTGTGTATAAGTTGTACGGTAACTCATTACACTTTATTCTGCATACTACAGAATAAACTGGGCCGCAAATTTTCCTCAGAAACTTTCTTTCCAACATGCTAATTTACCCTTCATCAGTTTTCGTGACAGTCCAATTGAACTTCTTACGGCCTGCTGCAGACTAGTATCTTGAGTGACGTCCCTGAAAAGAGCCGTGCAGGCGGCAAAAAGTTGCACTCTAATAAACTGTATGCGATACAAATCCTATGTGCTATTGGTGATATTAATCTCTGCTGCTGCTTTCAGGTGGTCAGAAATGCAAGATTTCACGTGTGTGTTCTTCATTCAGTGTACGAGATCCATGTTTTAAGTCTATCAACTCAACATAAAATTATAGTATTACGTTGTAACGGGATTGCCCTTCTTTGTATCTTCTAGATAGAAGAAGAAGAGACGATATTTTCTGGATTACTCCTAAAGTAGTCTTAACATAAACCCACAAAGGCATAAATGTGGAATATTCCGAAATCCAGTGGCCATTCCTGTAGACTTTTTGCGTGCGTGTTACTGACAGATGTTCTGTTAACTCTCTGGTAGGAAACAATATTACAAGAAGGTTTATATCCTCCACTGCGATTTTTTTTTTTTTGCATTCTTGCAATCATTTCAGAAGTAAATGTGTTATTTATAACACACCCACTCTAGAGATATCGCATAGCCGTGCCACAGAAATCTCACAGCGCAGAGTCTTTCTACAGATACTTCAGAGCATAGATACGTTCTACAGGTATGTCAGATAACAGAGCCGTTCTACAGGTATTTCAAGGCGCACAGCCGTTCTACAGATATCTCATAGCGCACAGCCATTCCAAATATATGTCATACCACACAACCTTTTCACAGATATCGCACAACGCATAGCCTTTCTACAGGTCTCACAGCATGAAGCCTTTCTAGAGATAACTGTTTGCCGTGAGCCGTTCTACAGATATTTCACACCACAGAGCCGTTCTCTAAATATCTCAAAGTACAGAGCTGTTCTACAAATCTCACAGCACAGAGGTCTTCTACAGATATCTCATTTATCTCACAAGAGGGAGTCGTTCTATAAATATCTCACAGAATCGAGTTCTACAAATAATCACAGCGAAGAGCCTTACCATAACTGTCTTATAGCCCAGAGCCGTTCTACAGATATCTCATAATACAAAACCATTCTACAGCTATCTCACAGAACATTTCTAGAGATTCTTATATCACAGAGCCGCTCTAGATATATTTCACAGAACAGAGCCGTTCTAAACTCAGATCGTTTCGACATATCTCACAGCACATCGCCATAGATCTAATTTATTATTTTGTGTTTCATATCGGTAATTCCTTACAACAAATTTGTTTATATACACGTATTAATAATTGTTTAAAGTACATTGTAGATCTCAACGACATAAGTATGTTACATATTGTTTCACAGAATTCACCGTTACAGTTTTCTGATATGGTCTTACGTAAAACTGATGCTCTAAACTACATGTTACATCAAATGCTTTAGAGAAATCTCAAAAAGATTTTCCGCACTAAAGTAAGTACTGACTTATCCATCGACAGACACAGATACCTGGACAGCTAGAGACATACAAGGCATCCCAGTGTGTACCGAAATCTGCATCTTTCACGGAATGCTATAAACCTAATTCCACAGTGTAACTTTGCACTTGACGTGTTCTGGCTGATATTGCTGTGTAATTCAGAGATTATATGATAAAATACCTGCCCGATCGGCCATTACCTTCAGGACCTTCGTTGTACCGTGTTCTAGCAAACATACAGACTTAAGACTATTGCGGTAAAATAGACAACCGCCATTTCCATTTTCGTAATTTTTAATTCATTCCTCAGAAATCTTCCAACTCTTCGACATTACGTAGTTTTGGATGTTGATCAAACGTCGTCAGATCAAAAGGAAAATAACTCTTTCGTTAATAAAATAAAACCAATGTTCAAATTATGTTTTTACACACAACCGTCATAACTTCGACATGTTTCAGTCTAACTTGATAATCTTGAACGATTTACTTCACATCAATAAATCATGTATAAAAAACAGATCGGTTATTAAATACATTACAATGTGTGCATAAAATGTCTGTAGATATTATAGAACTCGTTATAGCAGCGCAGCTCTGGTTCCTGAGATGGGGGGTTGTAAGATGAGAGATTTTTACAATGATTAATTTCAGGAGGATAAGTTTGTGATGTTTATTGGACCGTGCATCATTGTGATAACTGAAGAATAAAAAAACAACTAGATGCCACTTATTATTTTTTGTACTTCCTATAGGCTCAACATGTTTCGGGTACTACTATGCCCATCATCAGGAGTTGCGACTATGATGTCGATTACTATATTGGTCGTTTCGTTCTTGGTTTGCTGTAGGTGGGAGGTTAGTTGCGGTTTGGCTGGAGTAGTGTCCGGGATGCAACCCGGAAACTATTCCAAACAAACCGCACCTAACCTCCAACCTACAGCAAACCAAGAAAGAAATACCAATGTGGTAATCAACATCATAGTCGCGAGCTCCTGATGATGGGCATAGTAGTCCCCGAAACATGTTGAGCCTATAAGAAGTACATTAAAATAACAACTGGCATCTAGTTGGTTTTTTATTCTTTAGGAAAAGTTTGGTTTTGGAAGTCGACACGATTTAAAAAAAAAATCACATGTTATTCGCGTTTGAACAACAGAGTCACTGTTGTGACGTCTCCAGACTCGAGTAAATTTATTGAAACTAATTACAACCCCTTTCTTTTCTCTGTGAAAACCTTGACCGTTCTTTTCAGGCTGCCAGCATCTGCCTTCCTCTCTCCTCCGACCCCCACCAATGTATCCACTCCACAGCACCTCATTAAACGACTTCGATAGAAATACCACAGAGTTTACTTTTCTCTTTGAAGTGATCTTCTGAATGTATAAACAGACAGTTGGCGGAACTTGCTGAGTCCATGAAATGAGTTTCCAGATCTGAGCCATGATTTGAACAATGGAAGACAAATTAGCAAATAAATAGTTTTCGTGTACTTGAATTTATTTATTGAGTGTTTATAATATTTGTTTGCTATTTGGGAAAGTCTTAAAGAAACTTGTTCTTATTTTAATTACTTTTCTCCCCATGACGATACAGCCCCAATCGGGACTAGCCGCCTCATTTTTGAGGTTTCTAGTCACACACAATTAGACACACGTACCCGGGAAGACTCCTCTGAATGTGTGATCAGCCTGTAGCAGAAGCCGCTAAATACACGACACAAAACAAACACAAGAGGTGAACAGAAAGAATCGAACACGCGATCCCATAAATCAAGTGGTTACGAGATTACTCCTTAGACACCATAGCTGCCTGGATCTGCTTAATTACTCATAATTCCACTATATTCTGTTGGAGTCTGCGGTGGAAAAGATTACTGTTGATGTAAGTTGGTTAGTAATAAGTAAGAAATTTGACTCTACTACCCACATCATGAAAACCCTGTGATACTTTGAAAGGACAGTAACTATTTGCCATTCGATCAGCGTGATGCCTTAAAAGACTCGAATTTTCGTTTTTGTGGTTGTTTTCGTTTGATGTAAGTTCTGGAATGTTGAAGAAAAGAAAAGGGGCTGTGCGATTTTGTCTTCCTCTTGAACATTTCGGCCCTGTAAGAGGAGACCAATACCCTGTCTCGAAACATCGGGAACCATTTGCCCGATAAGACAGTGCCATATCGTAGAAAAATGGATACCTCAGGTATAAAGATTTCCGGCAGTTCAAGTAGTGAAATTTATTGCGAGTTTGAGCACTGTAGATAGAAATCATGTTATTGGTTGTTGTCTTACGCTGCTGCTTCTCAGAATAAAAGAAATCCCACAGTCGTACCTAATGTAACTGAAATCTAAGTTCTTGATATGAAACAATCACGAGATTTTGTTCTAAAGGAGTCTATGATTGTTATGTGTGGTCTACGTTTGACTTGGACAAACTAGTACGTTTCACAGAAAATCAATAGCTCTTCTCTTCTTTCACCCGAAGTGGAAGTGGCCCCCAGTTTTTTTTTTTTTTTGTATAAACACATCATTCAAAGACACTTAATGAAATAGAGTGAAATGCCAACTTGATGCAACTAGGTACTTTTATTTATGTATTCTTAGCTCTACATGTTTCGGGTATATACACCCATCATCAGGAGCATTAGATGTTGAGTTGCAGCATATGATTTTCTGCGCCGAGTTTTTGGATGGGTGGTGGTCTTGAAAAGGCTGCGTAGGTCGTGTTTACGATGCGGATGGTGCACGGCACCATCCGCATTTGAACCTTCTGGTCAAAATTTATTTTTCAGAAAATTCCTAAACATCAAATTTCAAAACCAAAGATTAGTTGTTAGGAACTTAAGGAGAACCAACGTAAAGCACTTCTAAATATAATGCACTGGTTTGAGTTCGACATTGGACCTAGTACAGCATAAAGCGCTGTCGAACTTACATTGACATTGGACCTGATAAGGGTTAAAACAGGCGGAACGTTCTGCCTTATTACTGACAGGAAGAGCTACGACGCGTTTTGGAAGACAGTATATTTCAGTTAGATTAAATTCCTACAACGCACCAGTACAACGGAACCTCACAGCATTTTGGTCAACCTGTCACACAGTAGGCCTACTGACTATATAGTTATTACAGAAATCGAAAAACTTTGGTTTCTACTTGCAGGATTAAAATGTTGGTTGAACAGAGGAAATCACAAACGTAAGACGAAATAATATGTCCATTATGGGCCGGCAGCAGATCCGAGTTTCCTCGCGGTCTAAGGCGTAGGTCTTCGGCCGCTCGCCTGCTGATATTGAGTTCGAATCCGACGGGGGGCATGGATGTTTGTCTGTTGTGAGTGTTGTTTCTTGTCAGATAGAGGTGAGTAGTAAGGGTTGCACTTGGTGAAGGATTGATGTCACAGTCACGTGATGTAAACAAACATGGCGATGGGGTCAATGACCTATGGACCAGAAGTGACGTCACGTTTAAATAAATATGGCGGACGATCTTGCCTCTGGCGGTCACGTGATGTAAACAAATGAAGTACTATGTAACCAAATATGGCGGACGAATTAATTATGCCAGACAGTGTGGCGCCTTAACCTAACTTTACCCTCTCATACGCAAATAAATCACGTTACATGTAAACAAATATGGCTTATGACCTACTTATGCAAGTGTGGCGCCGTGTATGATCAGATAGTTTGGCGTCTTAACCTAACTTTAACCTTTGATATGCAAACAAATATGGCGGCGGTCACGCGATGTAAACAAATGACGTAGTATGCTAATAAATATGGCGGATGACCTAATTATGCCTGAAGCTTTCTATCTGTTGGCACCTTCAGGCGATATAAAATTACGTATCAGAATTTTAGACCCTACTCTTTTTATCACTCAATTCGAATTGAAACCTCTCTTCTTCTAGCTCACGCTAATGTTTTGGTTATGAAGCGTAAAGCACATTATCCTGTTACACATACTCAGATTAAAACGTTTACCGCGAGTTCCGGGCCCAGAAAATCACTATGGATAATTCATTACTTGGACTAATTCCCGAAATGATTCTCATAACTTTAGTTAAAAACACGGCATTCTTGGTTCTGCCAGTACGAATCCATTCCACTTTCGTCATTATGATATGACAAATCCTTGTGTTTACGTAAATGGAGTTCAGCACCCTTCCGAACCACTCAAAATGGATCGCTCTTCACCCTTTGGGGTTACTAGGGCTCACGAAACGCTATTTTCAAGTACGGGTATTCATCACGATGACCGTGCTCACATAATTACACTGGAAATGTTCACAAAGTTTTTCTACGTAATACGTTTCGACCTGACAGCTGATAGGGAGACTGAAGAAGAGCATATAAGTTTACCTCGTCAAGGGAATGTGCGTATAGAGGAACGCTTGGAAAGTAACTCCCTGACCCTGTGACATGCATTTTGTATGCTGAATTCCCAGGACACGTCGAAATTGACAGCTCTAGGAACGTTACAGTAGAATGAATACCATTCAAATCCATAAAGTTTTAACTAAACATTTAAAGTATTTTCAGGGAGTACTCATTAGTTTTTTACCAACCACACTTATAAAGCCCTCAACATTTGTCTTTAATTTTGATAGGCATTACATTCCAATTCTTATTGGGTAGTTGTCTGTTTTTCCGACTCTGAGTACGCCGAATATTTTGATTTGTGCGAGCTACCACCATTCAAACTTGAAATCATGGTATATCTAGAGCTCCATTCAAATTCTTGGACATTTAACCGCCACAAACTACAGGGTTTAACTTCGAATTCTGCGGACATTATTGCTGCCTGTACGCCCTCCACAGAGCCAGGGAACTATCCATGACGTTTCGTCAACATGTTTATTCCTGCTCGCTGTACCTACAATGATAAAAGAGCAGTCATGTTTCGCGCTCAGTTCAGAGAATGTCCCGCTTGCTGCCGGTTGAAGCAGCAACAGTTGTGCAAGCCACAGATATAAATAAGTTACGTACACTCATATTTTATCAGTCAACAATGTCACTCTTAGTGATTTATTTCACATACTTGGAAGGGCGAGATGTTGACGTCGTGATCAATTAGTTGGCGTCTGTCGACTTTCAAAGTAACAGGGTTTCATCATGTCTTTAAGAGACCTACGGCCAGGAGGAAGTACCAATGTTTAACGCCAGAATGAATCAAGCCATTGACCACGGGTGTAAATGGAATGATGGTGGAGAATGTGGTACATCGCGAGGTATCATATTCTGTTGCAATCTATTGTTTCGGGCATCAGAAAACACAATTTATCAGCGGCCTTATTGAGCGTACAGTTATTGATATCACTCAGCTAGAATGCCCTCCACTCGCCGACATGTCTGCATGCCATCAGCTGCACGTTTGCATGTCACAACAAGTCTAAACTTGTTCGTGCATTTCGGACGGTCTATTTACTAGCTCAGTGGCTCAACTTTCACATTCTTAGTCTGCAGTATGTAAAGTGCCCTGTTCAGCCTGTATTTCATTAATATATTCCACATGGCTGCGTGAGGGTTGCTTCGAAGTACCTACTACCTCAACGAGCAACAAACAAAGTACGTCTCCATCTACCTCAATGATAATAACCTCAAACCGGAATTGAAGATTGGAACTCCTTCTAGTCAAACAGTGTTAAACGAAATACAGTAGTTCATTCTGGTGATATTTAAAAGTGATATACCCAAGAATGAATTGCACGAACTAGGTGATTCACAGCACACCCTTTCAGTGTACTGTGGACGGTATATCCGCATTACGAGTGAGAACACTCAAGTGTATCTAAGCAAAACGTTTGGTCATAGCTGGTGGACTTGGCAAGTGCTTGCATAGACAGGGAAGTGATCAAATACGGCAGGCTCCAAGATGAACTTCTAGAGTGGCGCAAAAAGTGTTTTAAATATACCTCATTTCGTTCACCTCAAGACACAAATTCCATTGACTCCAATACATTGTGGAATGAACTAAATTATAAAAACACGTCTCTTCCTGATGATGACTAAATGCTTATAAGTGCGGATAATAATAATAAAATTGTATATATTTATAAGTGTGATGTAAAATGGATAATTTAATAAGATTGTATTTTTAATAACCTATATTGTATATATTTATTCCATTGTTATAATAAAAAATCCTACAATGTATATATTTGTAAATTGAAAAATTGTGTCTTTATTTATTTTCCTTATTACAATATACCTGGGATAGGATACTTAAAAAGAGCTGGTTTAAGCAGCAGGATTCGAATCCACAGTCTTTCAATTATGAGTCCGGAATCTTACCGCTTCAAACAATTCTTTTCAAATAAACAAAACCGTATAATGTTTAAGTTAGGTTTTAATTTAAAACTAGCGCGCTGGCAGCCATACTATAAAATGACGGACTTTAAAGTTACGTTTAATTTAAAACTAGCGCGCCGGCAGATATTCAAATTGGAATCAAGCGCCAATTCAAATTTAAAGTTAGGTTAAACAAATTTAAAATTGGCTCTTATTCAAAATGGACTTTAAACTTAGGTTAGCTCTCATTTAAAATAGCGGCAGGTGCCAAACTGTCTCGTCCAACACGGCGCCACACTGTCTGGAAAAATTAGGTCATCCGCCATATTTGTTTACATACTACGTCATTTGTTTAAATATCAGAGTTTAAAGTTAGGTTAAGACGCCACGCTGTCTGGCATAATTAGGTCATACACCATATTTGTTTACATACCACGTAATTTGTTTACATCACGTGGCCGCCGCCATATTTGTTTACATATCAAACTTTAAAGTTAGGTTAAGGCGCCAAACTGTCTGATCCTACACAGCGCCACACTGTCTGGCATAAGTAGGTCATCCGCCATGTGTGTTTACATGCAACGTCATTTGTTTATATATGAGAGGTTAAAGTTAGGTTAAAGCGCCACACTGTCTGGCATAATTAGTTCATCCGCAATATTTGGTTACACATTACTTCATTTGTTTACAACTTGTAATCGCCAGAGGCAAGATCGTCCTCCATATTTATTTACACGTGACGTCCCTTCCGGTCCAGAGGTCATTGACCCCGCCGTCATGTTTGTTTACATCACTTGACTGTGACGTCACTTTCTTCCCCAAGTGCAAACCTTATTACTGAGGTCTCTGCGACCAACTGATCATTCGTCCAGAGGAGTCCTACCGACCGTGATGCGTCGTTGTGTGTGATCTAGGAACCTCGTGAATGAGGAGGCCGTGGCCCCCTGGGGGTTCTCGCGCCAAAATTAAGCAAACAAACAAACTCAAGGCCGATATTGCTTTCGTGCAAATCAATGACAAAGGCATGCTTGTTATTTGGGGGGGGGTCGTAAGAGAAGTTAGCGTAGTTGATGGATGGGCCTATTGGTTATGGTGAAATTGCGAGGGGTGGATATATACTGTTTGAAACTTCAGTTCTATTGTACTTACTGAGGCGGACAGCAGAACAAGGCCAAATGTGACGCTGTTGTTATACAAGTGACTCGCTCCTCGCCTACAGTCTGAAAATTCCACTGGCCAAATGCCGTCCACTGCATTATGACACGTTCTGTTGTAAAAGGATCGTGTTTCTGCGTAGTCGATGCAGCACGTCATTTACAACAGCCAATATCTCGAGGTACCTACAGTTCCTTACAGGTTGCGCTAAGCATAACCACGCAGTGACACAACGACTGTGAGCTCGTTCGTTTTGTTTTGCTGTACAGAACAATTGTAAATAACAAGGGTAAGTTATTCCTAACCAGCCTTGTGGTTTGCCGATTTGCGAACTCTCAGAACACTTCAGGACATAACTTGTAGTAATGTTCACTTGTTTATAATCTGGTGGGCTATAATAGTAATAGAGGAAATGTGTAAGTAAAAAAAGACCATTGTTGGTATTTTGTTGGTTTAATGTCAACGCCATCTGTCCGTTTGTTAATGTTATAAAGAATTTCTACAAATTACGAAATCTGAGCACTTACTGCGTTAAATCCGACACTGTAGTTATGTCCGTTTCCTTCTTCGTGCATGATAAATTACTATGGCATACTGAGCTTAAATATTGAAAATTTCTTGGTAGCAGTATTGTTTCAAATCAGTTTAAATAAAAGGCAAATATTTTGTCAATTCCAAAAATTGCAAGCTACTTTATTGTGCATATATTAATAATTGTCCAACGAGACGCAACACAAAGCAGTCTATTTATTATTCTACTAGTTCACTCTACATGTTGTGGGTGTCAACTACACCCATCATCAGGAGTACATAAAACTGTAACTATAGCCTCCGGTACTGTGTAGCTACCTCCCTCCAACTTGACCAAGCTAGCTTAGCCAGGTTGGAGGGAGGTAGCTGCACAAAAAATACGACCAGTACCGGAGGCTGTGGTTACAGTTTTGTGTACTCCTGATGATGGGTGTGGTTGGCACCCGAAACATGTAGAATAAACTTGCAGAATAATTAATAGACTGCTTTGTGTTGCATCTCGTTGGACAATTATTAATATAGATCAGTGATACACGGAACCATAAACATAAAAGGTATCGTATGTAGTTTTAATAACATGGTCCGTTATCACGATTACGCTTAGCCGTGTGTTGTGCCCGATCAGTCCTCTTGATTGCCACAGGGTAATAGCGCACAATTAAAGTGTGTGTTGACATGTAAACCACTCGGTACATGCTATCAGCAAATTAATCCAATTGGATTAGCGGCTTTATTACTGTTGTAACAAGTGTGGTACCCCAAGCCTGAAGGATGCGTAGTACGCAACAGTATCTGGCGTGACTACCGGACAATAAGACAACGGAGTTGTCAGAATAAGACTGCCTACATAAGGCAAAGAATTTACTATTTCTATGTGACTAATTCAATATGCATTCCTACCGGAGTGAAAGTTGCCGTTTTCTGAACTAAAGTGAATTTATTGCGATTTATAATTGAATTAATTAATATTGGATAGCTGACGAATAAAAAACCAACTATATGTCACTTGTTACTTTTATTTTACTTCTTAGAGACTCAAAATGTTTCGGACATTAATATGCCCATCTTCAGGAGTTTGCGACTATGTTGTTGAACTACAAGTTGGCCGTTTCGTTCTTGATTTGTTGTATGTTTGACTTAGGGTGCGGTTCGGCTAGGGTGGTATCCGGGCTGCCGGCAGCCCAGATACCACTCTAGTCGAAAGTAACAAGTGACATCTAGTTGGTTTTTTTATTCGTTAGCCATCACAATGATGCACGGTCCAATAAACATCAAATTAATATCCATTTTCCACGGAAAAGAACGTTTTTAAAATTTCTAAGTAACTGAATTAACATCCATTTCTGCTGCACTGAACAGCGGTGAGATTCCTAAGTAATTAATTTTGTATACATTGCCCAATGAAGTAAACTTCGTTACGATTTCTACGTGCCTAATATAACTATCGTTCTTCGTAAAGGTGCAGGTTACTACTATTTTTGTTTGCGGTAACAAATTTATCATTCATATCTTATGTTTATTGGACCGTGCATCATCTTGATAGTTGAGTAAAGAGAGACCAACTTGATGTCACTTGCTTTATTATTTCTTTATATAATGCTCAACATGTTTCGGATGTTAATACACCCATCC
>Ga0123357_10011211_pt1 | contig 11475 bp, 5 predicted proteins | sample TergutEmb28metaG_FD_89873 | JGI IMG/M metagenome (GOLD analysis project Ga0123357, IMG submission 89873) | Embiratermes neotenicus P4 segment gut microbial communities from Petit-Saut dam, French Guiana - Emb289 P4 | ecosystem: Host-associated > Arthropoda: Insects > Digestive system > Gut ...
ACAGAATAGTCGCAAGCTCCTGATGATGGATATATTAATGTCCGAAACATGTTGAGCACATAAGAATTGAAATAAAATAGCAAGTGACATCAAGTTGGTCTTTTATTCTTCAACTATCACAATTATGCACGGTGCAATAAACATAAAACTCCACTGTGCGTTTTTCCCCGAATTTGCAATATTATCATGCACTCTGTCAAATATAGCACTGCGCATTTGACACTGAATTTGCCGGAATACCAAACAAGGGGATATATTTCTACTATGTATATTGCTTATAGATTCAATTTACGTTATAAGCATTATATTGTTCATTATCGGCTATGGACTGGGCAAGGGACACGCATGATTTAGTGGTAACTGCGTAGGAGAATTATGTGAGGAAAACGGAAGGAAAAAGGTCACTTGGAAGAACTAGATATAGAAATGGAATTTAGAGAACGAGAAAGTTATTTATCAATTCAGGAATATAGATATTCGGGGGACGAGGGGGGGCTGTATATCGTTAACACGGAACCTTAGCTTCCATAGAGTGCGGGGAATTTCAGAAAATATTTTCTCAGAAAATATTCTGCGTCTTGTAAATAGTCTGTATTGGCTATGCTGCACATGTGGGAGAAAACAAGAGTATTTAAATGTACACTAAAAAGGCAGTGTCTAAGGGAATCCGATAAGGAAAAGTAACTCTCATTGTGATATAGAAATTGAATGTTGAGTGATTTTGAATGAAAGTGTTAACGCGGTCAGATTTGTAACTGTAAAAATCTATGACCAGTTATTCTAAGCAGAAGAGTACTTTTTCAGTTTTTGGGCTTGCTGGTATAGTCGCGAAAACTCCTGCTAATTTTCTCATGTCCGTCCTTCCATTCGTCTGTTTGTCTGTCCGTCCGTCTCTCCGAATTCTTGAGCGCGGCTTTCACTGGACCGATTTACGAGAAATTTAAATGGGGGTCTTCTATAGAAATTTGTTGATAAAATCCAAATTTGGTTAAAATCGGTCAATATTCTGGGCACTTTACGTGAAGACCTAAATACATTTTATTGTTGTCGGCTACGATAAATCGTCATAAAATTTGTCTTCGACTGAAGTGGTGTCAGGCTCTTAGTTCTTCCGCCCGCCCTCCCATCCGACCGTCCGCATGTATCAGCGTTGCCCCCACTGGACGGATTTACGTGCAGTTTGATACTGGGGACATATAAAAATTCGTCAGTGATTCCAATTTAGGTTAAAACTGTCCCAAAATGTTGGAAACTTTACGTGAAACCCTAAGTATGTTTTCTGTTTGCCGGAGACATTTATTGGCTTTCTTAGACTGAAATGGTCTCAGGCTGTTAGGATTGCGGAGGAGGTATAAACAATATGCACACGCATCTCAGAGTAACATTATACGTACTTTCCCATTCTTGTTCAGTTAATTTGTTGTGTTTGAGAACTTAAAAAATAAAACCAAAACTTTGGCTGCATTATAGTGAATGGATAAATAACACATTTGAATCGGCGTTTTCTAGATGTTTGTAAGTTTCCTTTAGTCCTGTAATTAGCAGCACCACGTTCTGTACGACGGCACTTTTCGAGCCAATATCCAGTTCACAGCATGAATATTCGATGAAATCTTTATTTCATAATCCCCCCTCAAGGTCTCTAATGCATTAGAGCGGATCAATAGAAGGGTTGTCTGTGGAAACAGTAGATGGTCATGGGATTTGCTCAGCATTCCTGTCAAAGGTTTAACCGTCGTGAATGGCGCTAAACTCGTAGCTATGCTTCATTCCTATGTGGTGACCTTCCGCTTTACACAAAGAGAGGGTGGAATAAACAGTCAGGTGAATGGGGTTCTGACGCCTTATAGTCTGGTAGGTTGTTAGCAATAACTCGCAAGAACGTACTGCCTACATCGTCAGAGTAAAACAAATATATTCTTCGGATCATGGTATATCCATCTACCGGAAAAAACGGTGTCAACCTGGTAGACAAAAATATGGATGTTCACTAATATGAAATATTGAAATACCAACGCATTTACTTACTTACTTACTTACTCCATGGTGCAGAGTCCTTCTTGAGAAGCTACTGTAACTAGTTTGCTGTTAGTCAAAATTTCCCCGCATTTCACGGAACCCGAAGGTTCATTACCGCACTCACAAGCGTCCGCCACCTCTCTCTATCCTGGGCCCGCCCAATCCAGTCCATATACCCACATCCCACCTCCTGGAGATCCATCCTAATATTATCCACCCATCTACGCCTAGGTCTCCCCAGTGGTCTCCTTCCCTCCAGTTTTCCCAGCAAGACCCTATACACCCCCCTCTCCTCACGCATATGCGCCACATGTCCAGCCCATCTCATTCTTCTCGATTTACATCTCACGAAAATCAAAAGTATTTTAAATCATATCGACGAGGAACCAATCAAAACCAGACTGAGGAAAGTAACCTGTACTGTCATCATCGTTGTTATGAACTAGCCTGTTCTTCTTGTTCCTAGTCCGACCTCTATCTACCTTCTCATTGTAGGTGTAGAGGGTTAATGTCACTCAGTAACACGCAGTGACACAGGCATGCTTTTAGGACATCCCTGAACGAGGGATCGGCCCGTGGCAGAGGACTGTACTTGAGCAACACACAACAAACAACTATGTCCCCAGTGGGAGTCGAACCCGCAATCCCAGCAAACAAGCGGCCGCAGAACTACGCCTTAGACCGGGCGGCCACCATCTCTGTACTTACGTCTGGTTAAAATTGTGAGACATTAGTTTGATATGCTCCATATTGCCTGCAATAATTAGATGTGTAGGATTTATTGAAAAGTGTAACAAATGCACTTTGGTTTTATGAATGTAATTTTATTAAACAGCTTGCACCGACATGTTTTGGTCACTGTGTGACCGTCTTCATGGGGGTAAGAGCAAGAATACGGATATATTTATAATGTATCAAGACCAGTCCACAAATAAATATCGTACAGTTCTGGTTAAAATTGAGGTTGATTGGTAAAACAGCTGGAATTGCAACCAGAACTACGTGATTTTTAACTGTGGAACGATCACGACCCATTACGAATATGTCTGTATGCTTGTTGTTACCACCCTGAAGATGGCTACATGTGTGGTCGAAACATGTCGTGGTAACCATGTAATGGATTTATATTGAAATAAAAGTTCTTTGTTTGGTCTCTTTAATAAATTTTGATTCATATATGACATTTTGTTACACTGAGTGACTTTATTTATCCCGCTCAAATTTGGCATAAGTAGTGTCAAATGAGACGCCAATTTTAAATGCGTTTTTCTTGTTTTTTTGTGCCTAGGCATGTAGCGACATACTTCATAGGAACCAGATCTGCATGATTAAATACTGGCTGATTTTATTTTGGTATTATTGTTCAGGAAGAAATTAAGAGAAGGTTGAATTCAGGGAATGCTTGCTGTCATTCGATGCAGAATCTTTTGTCTTCCAGTTTGCTATCTAATAGTTTAAAAATTAAGTTATACAAAATTATAATTTTGTTTGTCGTTTAGTGTGGGTGTGAAACTTGGTCGCTAATATTGAGGGAGGAACTTAGGCTGAGGGTGTTGGAGAATAGGGTGTTGAGGAGAAAACTTGGGCCTAAGAGGGACGAAGTAATAGGATAGTGAAGAAAACTACATAATGAGGAACTTAATGATCTGTATTCCACCCAATATTTTTCGGGTAATTAAGTCGGGAAGAATGAGATGGGAGGGGTATGTAGCGCGTATGGGGGACAGGAGAGGCGTATACACATGTTTTGTGGGGAAACATGGGAGAAAGAGGCCACTTGAGAGGCCCAGGAGTAGAAGGGAGAATGATATTAAGATGGATCTTCAGGAAGTAGGATGTGGGGGTATGGACTGGATCGAGCTGGTTCAGGATAGGGACACGAGGCGAGCACGTGTGAAGGCGGTAATGAAACTTCGGATTCCATAAAATGCGGGGCATTTCTTGACTATATGAAAAACAGTTAGCTTCTCAAGAAGTACTCTGCTCCGTGCTGTAGGAATTATTTGAAACACACTATACGAAACCTTCACGAATCCAAGAAGTCTTTTAGGAATTTAACAAGTTAGTACTTTCTGGCTTCTGTTTCCAAACATGTAAAGTTGCCTAATATTTCAAGATCTACTTTCTGTAACGTTTTACAGAAATGAGGCAATTACACGGTTGAGCAAAGAAATTTGCTCCGAAGTAATATTATGTGATTTTAATGTATTCTTATGCGCTGATTGCAGATCTGATATCCGGTTTGCGATATCACCTAAATTTTCCGAGGAAGAGGCACATTTAGACTAGAAATCGCTTGTGGTCGGCCGATTTTTAGGCCCGTCCAAGCAGACAGCCCGAAACAAAAAACTTATTTATCCCTCAGTGTTATGACACTTTCAGGGTTTTAGGGAGGAGAAAACAGCGTATTGTACTGGACATACCATAATTTATCCCAATATTCCTTCAGCCCTAAAACCTGTTGACGATTCCCTACTAGTTCGTCAGTCACCTCAACAATGGACCCTGCATGGAGAAGAACTGACCTGCATCTCTCCAGGGAACGAACCTAGACCTTCATGTTCCAACGTGGATCCTGATTTTCCAGAACAAATTATACTTTATCTTATTTCGTAGTCTGAAATTAATGATGGGTTGAGAGACTTTATTCTTAAGAAAATTCAGGTGGAACTCCTGGCTTCTCGCCTGCAGGAATGGAATTTGTTAGAGCAAGGTGTTAAAGTGTCATACAGGAAACGTAAGCAATCGTTGTCGTCATTTGTTTCTAAGAACGGCGAATTAGCCTATTGTAATGATGTAGCAGGACTTCTGCAAGGCTTGGTATGTACAGGCCGCTCTGAAGAACGGAGAGGTTTTTAGATTTGTCTAAATTTATTTCAAAGGGCGTGCTGCTACATGGCAGGAATATTCACTCGTCAATACTGATTGCTCACTCTGTCCACATGAAGGAAACCTACGAGAATACGGATTTGCTCTTGAAAGTTACTCAAAATGTGAATGGAAAATATATGCAGGTCTTAAAGTCATAGGGTTGCTCCGAGGAATGCAGTATGGCTACATAAAGTTTTGCTATTTCTTGGTGAATGGGTACCCGAACAAACGAGAAACATTACAAAATTAAGGATTGACCCATGCGAGAATTCTCTGTTCCAGGGGAAATGTGTGTCAGAAATTGACCGCTGTTACATGAAGATAAGATTTTGTTACCGCCACTGCACATTAAGTTGAGGTTCATGAAAAAACTCTGTTAAAGCTATGACAAACGTGTTGAGGGGTTTGAGCATTTGAGAGAAACATTTCTGAAACTAAGTGATATTAATTAAAAGAAGGCATCTTCAGTGGACCGCAAAATCGTGAAATTATTAAAGATGATCTATCCGAAAACCTGCTGACAGTAGCAGAGAAATCTGCATGGTTAAAGTTCAAAGTGGTTTGTCTAAGTTTCCTTGGAAGCGAAGCAGCCGAAAACTAAAAGGAACTTGTTGAGAACTTGTTAAACGCACAACAGACTGTGGGGTGTAATATGTCACCGAAGATTCAATTTTTACATTCCCACTTAGACTGCTTCCTTCCGAACCTGGGCACAGTGAGCGACGCATATGGGGAAAGGTTCCACCGGGGTTTTTCCACCATGGAGAATATATATGCAGGAAAGTCATCACAGAACATATTAGCTGACTATTGCTGGAAACTTACTGAAGAAGTGTCTGTTGCCAGTTACAGACGAATGTATTGCGAAAAGAAGTTTTAAACGTGACTAAAATCAAATATTTTTTCATATTTTTGTTGTGTAATTCCAAGAAGTTATTTTCATACGTCATTCTTACCGCTATTTTTGAATTCCTTATGTCCATTTCAATACGAAAAATTGATTTTAATCCATCGGACAGCCACACAACTCTAGATTGAAGTGAAATATAGTCAAAATTGTTTAAAATGCCAGAAAACAAGGACTGAAGTTCCAGGAAATCATTATTTAGTAGCGGATGTCCATTTTCATGTTTGGATTCAGAGTGGCCAAATTATAAACATGCACTTGTTTTCATCCAGGGGCAAAAGAAATAGTTTAAATTTGTTCTTCGGTGTTACTCGAGAATTTGTTACTCTTAGGGCTATTGAGTCAGAATAATTTACATCGTTAATAAGATTTATTACCAGACATTTTACAGGATAAAGAAATTATAAAGCAAATGCGAATTGATTAAGCGTGTGCGGCTCACTTCCACTCAACTTGATTAATTCATTTTATTTTGAAACCCAAAGAGGACCTCCATTTTCGTAATTATTTTTGCTACTTTCTGCACAAGTTTTTACTTTTATCTTTCTTTTACTTAACTGTAACATTCGTTGTTTCTTTATGAAGCACTCTTCCCTTTCAAGAGTATTTTGTTGTTTTGCTTCTGTAGTCCGTTGTTCTTTATTGTCGCATCTGGTTCATTCTTTATAAATGATCGATTCTTCTTGTGTGCCACATTTGCAAACTTCATGCATTAGCAGCGTTGAACCCTGCTATGTATACAGGGAGCCATTGATGTTTTGTATAAGAATTATCTGTTAAGAGGATGCTGAAAGTGATTAAAAATACGTATCTCGTGCAGCTAGACTTAAATCTTCTTTTTCTTGACGTTCTTGTAACAAAGGACTGAATTTTATTGCTCCTGCTGGAGTCATCACAGAAACTAAGTACCAGAATTGTAAAGTTTTCCATTGTGTATGACGAAGATTCACTAATGGTGGTGTTGTCTTCAAAATGTCCCTTTCTTTTACGGATTTCCTGAATGAAAGAAAGTTAATTTTTTCTTGTTTGTAACAAAATGCAATATTCAGTACTAACATATTCTTGTTCTTTAGCCAGGCACTCAGTTAACAAGAACAGAATTAGGTGGAGCTGTAATTAAAGCACGTTCCCTTTCGCTTATTCAAAGACCAAAGAACACCCTATTCGTAGCTAATTTTTAACATACAAATTTCTAGAACAGTAAATTATGGTGACTTAAACGGTACTTCCACTAAAGCTAGGAAAACAGTAAACACGTCGGTAGAAATAAAGGGAATGCTGTAAAAGAACGTGGGACTGCGTTGCCGGCTGTTCCACTAAAGTTAAAACACCAATAATAAAAATAATAATAATAATAATTTATACTTGAAACATCATCCACAAAACCAGGTGGTGTATGCACATAGGAACTAGATATGGATCTTTGTGCCAGGTCATAAAACTGATCTAGTGTGTTAGTTAGGCCGGGATTACGCAGGGATCCTTTGCACGCTACTCGACAGCGAGTTCAGTCTCCAGTTACTGAACTAGCAGCGAGTAAACTAGCCCCGCCTATTACGCGTAGGAATAACAAAGGGCTTTACAGTCTACTACTAGCACTTCAGTGCTCTGTTTCAGCTTTCGGAAGAATCTTAGTGTTGTATTACATGCTAGTTACTGGCCGTATCATTTACGCTGAGTGAGTTTACAAGCGGGATAATAAATTAGCCAACTAGTAGGAGTAAAGTTGAACCGATTTAGCTTTACTTGATCGGCTTTAGTAGCCAGCGATTTTACTCGATTTTGTAATCAGACATGACAAGTTTAAGAACTGTTTGTGAACTCGCTGGCGAGTAGCGTGTAAGTCTGTTCAATCCATGCCTTAGGAATAAAACAATACAAATCAGCGGACTTGTTCACAGCACGTTACGAAACATGCGAAGAGTGAAGTACCAATGTCTTATAGCAGAATTAACAACCGTATTTATGCCGCGTTTAAAATAGGTGAAATCCCGAAAATAAGAAATAAAAGTATTGCTGATACTTTTTTCAAATAAATAGGTTGACAGTGAATGGCAGTGAGGTACGTCTAAATACTGAACACAGGAACACAAAAAAACACACACATATGCGCGTGAGCGAAGGAACGTGGCATGCGGCATTGTACGTACATGTGTTTTACTTAAAGTTTCCTTAACTGACAGAACGTTTGTATTTATGACGCGATAATATATTATTCCTAAAACATAATTGATAATAAAAATGTGGAGTTCCACAATCAGCAAGTTTGAGAAACAGTTCATTGGGGATATTTAATTTGACGAGTTTCTTCTGGAATCCAAAACATATTTAGTTTATGAGTACGTACTGGAAACCCTGGAGTCTGTAGGACTGGACGAAATCGATACGACGGCTAAGAGATTGGTCATTGAGTGCAATGGGTTAGTGCTTGTTCTGCTGAGAGAAGGCTGCTTTCAGTGTTTTCTTACTGCTTCTGTATTCCACCTTTCGATGAATCTCGAAAGAGAGTTTGAAACTCACTCATCCGCCCCCAACCCCCTACCCGCAGATATTCCTACCGTAACCACTAGCCGCTAATCAATGAAATCAGATTTTGACTTCTCAAAGGTGACCTGTTAGTCGAAAGTTTTATGGTGTTATTTTAGCTACGGAGGATTTAATATGTCGATTTAAATTCGAAAATGATCATGAAAGTAAAGTTGATACCAGTTCGGAAGGATCTGATTTAGAGCATTAATCCTCATAGCTCTGGCGGATAGTAGCTGGCTTTAGGCCACTGAGACTCGGTTTCAGTCCCGGGCCAGTCCACGTGTGATTTATGTGGGATAGAGTGACATTCTGGTGTCCCCCCTCTGTATCATAACCCCCAGTGTGTCATGATCATATTTAATTCATCTGCCTGAGGCAGATGAATTAAATATGACATAATCTTCTAGCGACTGGCGTGGTGCTGAAATGAAACGCCTGCGTCTTCTGTCACGCAACGCATTCTTTGGCGATGTCTCATGATGTCAATTTACGTTTCTTTATTCACAGTAACAATTCCTGTAAGTTATACCAGCGAACTCCCGGTAGCTTTTGAAGCTACTGCCTATATTTGCCGCCATAGCATAAAACTTATTCGCCCGGTCGACACGAAGCCTGAGATTTATTTATTCCTCTTAGTCTCCCATGTGACAGTAATTCTCAGCATTTACGCAAGATGTTCTCTCACTAAAGATATTGCACGTAATTCCATTCCCTTACAATATCCAATATACCTTTTTTCTCTATCTTTAACGACAAGAAAAGTCAGCATTCAGTGAACATATCCCAGTGTCAAGTCAAACTGACAGTCTGGTTTGGGCTTGCAGTCCATAAAGGAGAGGTAGCAGACTCGAGGTTCGTCAGCCAGTGAAATTATCACATTAGAGACGGGGGATTGAGTACAGATGAGTCCATCCGCTGGGATTAGTATTCTGAGTGAGGGAACAGAATGGACTGCTTCCAGCGAAGGGATATTTCTGACTTACTGCTGCTCAGTGCTGCTGCCACAGACTTACACTCTTCGTAGCAGGGATTTGAGGTTATGTGTTCGGTGACTGTGAGCATTTGTGTTATCTGGGCTGTGAGGCTGTGAAGTCCGGTAGAAGGATACTAATATGTCAAATAAATAATCTGCCTCTGTGCCCAGGGTAGAAGAGTAAACATTTTTCTTCTCTGCTATTCGCCGCCCTACGACATTTTAATGATCAAACTAACGCAACGTATTGAAATTGATTTTCTAAGTTTGATTTGTATATTACTACAGAATCCATAAGGTAATATACATAAAAATACCAAGATTTATGTGAACTTAAATATTTTGAACTTATTTCGGCTTATATGCCGAAACCTCTCATATTTGAGTCTCAAGTGTCTTTGTGAACAATATTTGGTGTTCTTCCACTTATATCCTCTTTTCCTCTTCACAGTTTAGACCTTTGGCTCGTTACGACCAAGAAATGTTTGATTTATAACGGTAAACATTTTCAAAAGGCGCAGTTTACGACCAAAGTGTAATTGATCCCTGTTGGGTGTCCTTACGTTTGCAATAATATACATAATATACATAATTACTTCGACTGGATGCCAAACGCCAACCCCTAATTTTCTTGTGTTCTACATCCAAAAGGAAGCAAAGTCCTTTCCCTTATGTAAATCAATACAGTCAACGTATTTACAATGTTGCAACGACAGTAAAGAAATAGTGACAAACTATTTGTTTGAACATGCCTGGAGCAAACTGTATGTGGTGTAATTAGCTAGGAAAATTGCTTGATATTACAACATGAATTTTAAAATAATTTTTAATGAAGGAGTAATCCAGTTCAGCGTCATATTGTTAATGCCCGTAAGTTAAAAATATGCAATCTACAGAACAGTTTTTTGTGTTGTTCTGTAAACTTCATTTGTCATGTTTATGTGCGCGTTTATTAAGAATGGAAACGTTACTCCATCTCTGAGAAAGAATACATATATGAAAAAATTAAAAACTTCTTGAATCAGAGATAATTTATTTCCGATACAAATGAATGGTTCCAAAGCTCACAAGACTACAGGATGAAGAATAATTTGCTTTACTCTCATTGTTACACCAGCATGTTGATTGTTACATTAGGCAGCTAGGATATTTTCATCGATATAGTGATTAGGCTACGGGCTCTGAGACCGAGGACACCAGACCTGTCTTGGGGCCCACCCAACTTCCTATCCAATGTGTAACGCGGGATTCTTCTACGGGTCAAAGCGGTCAGTGCGTGAAGCTCTTCACGCACATCCATATAGCACCATACTTCTCCTGCCCCTGTGCATCAATGCCCTGCACAGAGAAAACTTTTTTTCTTTTCTTCTGCCTTATGGTATTGTCTTGTTTACTATTTCCTTCTTATGCAGATAAAACCTGAGGAAAAATCAAAACACAACTTGAAGAGGGCGTAACAATGAGTACATGGGTTAACGAAAGAATAAAACCTAAGACTTCAGTATATACTGACATTATTGATAAACAGGTGATATTGTGGCTTTCCTGATGCATCACATTTCATATCTGGTTACGTATTCACCATACCGTTAAATATATGACGTAAGAACTGTGTAGGCCCACATTTTTATCACAAACTGATTTGTACTTAAGCCTGGATGGGCACACTTCATTTGTCAGTACTGAAAGTTCAGACCTTTTGAATTATATATATATACACGTGTGAAGTGGAGATGAACGTGAATTACTTAGCGGCACAACAGAGGTCCAGATATATTAAATTATTGCCTGAATTAATTTTGAGTTTTTAATTAATTTTTTCTTCTGCTTAAGATTATGTGTGGTGTTGAGCAATATTGCAAGATGTTAGTACGAAGTGTCGCCCATAGCACAACGTAATTGCAGGAAACAGGAATAAATTTCGCCTAATTTGTTACGGATATATACAGGTACGTTTATAATTGCATGCTGAACCAGTCGTAAGAGTTCATTTAATTTTAAGTGCATTTAGTGTACATGTGTGTGTGTGTGTGTGTGTGTGTGTGTGTGTGGGTGTGTGGGTGTGGGTGTGGGTGTGTGTGTGTGTGTGTGTGTGGGTGTGTGTTGTGTGTGTGTGTGTGTATGTGTGTGTGTGTATGTGTGTGTGTGTGTGTGTGTGGGTGTGTGTGTGTGGGTG
>Ga0123357_10011212_pt1 | contig 11474 bp, 12 predicted proteins | sample TergutEmb28metaG_FD_89873 | JGI IMG/M metagenome (GOLD analysis project Ga0123357, IMG submission 89873) | Embiratermes neotenicus P4 segment gut microbial communities from Petit-Saut dam, French Guiana - Emb289 P4 | ecosystem: Host-associated > Arthropoda: Insects > Digestive system > Gut ...
AGGAACTCCGCATGTTCAAGACCTGGCAGCAGAGAGAACACCCGTCGCTGCTCCGCAAAGGTCAGATTTGTCTGGAAGCCCACCAGGTTCCAGGCGTTGCGATCGGCGTTTTCCGCGCGCAACTGGACCAGCGCATAGGGCCAGCGCCCGGTCCGCGGGTCATCGACGCCCACCGGTTTGAGAGCGCCATAGCGCAGAGCGTCGGCGCCACTACGCGCCACCTCCTCGAGAGGCTGACAGGCGGCAAACAGCTCACGACGCTCAAAATCGCGAGAAACGACGCGTTCTGCAGAAACCAGCGCCTCATAAAAGCGCTCGTATTCCTCCTGATCCAGGGCGATGTTCAAGTAATCGGTATTGTCCTTGTCCCGGCGAGCCGCCGCAAACAGACGCTTCGTATCCAGACTATCAGCGGCAAGAATAGGAGCCGCCGCGTCATAAAATGCCAGCGCGTCGGCGCCGACCACATCGCGCAGCGCCTTGGAGAGCGCGTCGGAGGTCAAAGGGCCCGTTGCAATGAGGGTCAACGCGCCAGGATCAAGCTCAGTAACCTCCTGCTGCCTCAACGTGACGCGCGGTTCCGCTTCCAGCGCACGGGTCACCGCTCGGGCAAAGGCATCGCGGTCGACCGCCAGAGCGCTGCCAGCGGCTACCGCGTGCTCGCGCGCCACAGGCAACAGCTGGCAGCCCAGCACGTCAAGCTCGGCCTTCAAAGTACCAGCAGCCGTGTGCGCCTCTGTGCTTTTCAGCGAGTTAGAACAGACGAGCTCCGCGCAGAGCCCCGTATGATGCGCCGGCGTCATTGTGTCTGGGCGCATCTCGCAGAGCGTCACGTAGTAGCCGCGGCGCGCAAGCTGAAGCGCCGCCTCGCTGCCCGCAAGCCCTGCGCCTATGATCGTTATATCTTCCACGCAGCCCATTGTACAAGACTCCCCGAGTTACCATGCCTCTTGGCGACAAACCATCACAAAATGAAGTTACTCATAATAAGCTTGCCTCTGCAAAGAAAAGCAGGTCCTATGCTCTCAAACGCGGCGCAGAAGTTCTGCGGGGGTCAGACTGTAGCGGCCATCGGGAGAGCGTTGGACCAGGCCTTCTACCTCATAGCGGCTGCAACGCAGGGTGACCTCACGCGCTTTGAGAGACAAGTCACGCGCAAGCTCTTCTGCGCTATAAGCCTGACTGCTGAGCGCGCTCAGCAGCGGATCGTCTTGCCGGGCGCCGCATCTCCCGCTTGCGCTCCTGTCGCCGCCGCTTCGCCTGCCTGCGCCGCCGCCGTTGCCCCATCTGTCCCCGTCCCTGCCGCTTCCTTCTGCGTCTGCCACCGTCTCAGAGATCAAAGCCAGGCGGTTGAAGGCGGCAAACAGGTCCTCGCGACAGGTAAGAGGGATCGCGCCCTCGCTGATAAAGCGGTTGGGCGCCCGTGACTCAGCGCAAAAGATCGAGCCAGGCACCGCCGCAAGCCCTACTCCCAGACTTAAGGCGTGCTCAACGGTCGAGAAGGTACCACTGGGGATGCGCGCCTCGACCACCACCACAAACTGGCTGAGCGCGGCGATCAGCCAGTTGCGCGCCCGGAAGCGAAAGGCGGCAGGCGGCGTGCCCCAACTATACTGAGAGATGACCGCTCCGGTCTGCGCGATACGTTCAAGCAACGCCGCAGCGCCGCGGGGGTAGATGACGTCAGCCCCGCAGCCCAGAATCGCCACGGTCTTGCCGCCCGCCTCAAGCGCGGCCCGGTGCGCCGCCTGGTCGCAGCCCCGCGCGCAGCCGGAATAGACGGTCAGGTCCATCTCGCAGGCCCAGGTTGCCACCGCACGCGCCGCGCTGACGCCATAGGGCGTCGCGTTGCGCGCACCGATGATCGCGATTCCTGGCGTCAGGCTTGCGACCTCTCCGCGCCCATAGATCATCGGCGGCGCGTCCTCGTAGTCCAGCAGCTGCCGCGGATAGTCGCCGTCGCTTGTCTCCAACTCAAATGGTATGCTCCCCCTCGTTTGCGCAAGAGGACCATACGCCTGCGCGCTCTTCACCGCGCGAGGATCCTGGATGGCTTCATCGATAGACCATTTCATATCTGTCCCCTTAAAGACGTTCGAACGCGCTCACCCGATACGAGAGCGCCTCGATAATGTGTTCTTCTTTAACCTGCGCCAACTGTTCCATATCGGCAATGACGCGCGCAACGCGCAGCACCCGCACCAGCGCGCGGGGGGAAAGTTGCAGCCGCTCAGCGCCGCGCCGGATGCAGCGCAACGCGCCGGGCTCGATCTGCTCAGCGCTGCAGAGTTCGCCCCGCTGCATCTCACGCACCGCTGCGGCGCCCCGACCGATCGCAAACTCCCGCGCACGCATCACCTGGCAGCGCAGCTCGGCGGAGCTCTGGCGCTCTTCGTCGCGCTCGTCGAAAAGCCCCGCAACGGGGGGCCGGGCCGCGTACAGAATCATGTCGAAGCGATCCATCAAAGGCCCGCCAATGCGATTCTGGTAATGGCGGATATCGGGCTCGGAGCATCGACAGGCCTTCTCTTTATCCCCAAAGTACCCGCAGGGGCAGGGATTCGCCGCACCCACCAGCATGACGCGCGCCGGCAGCGTCACCGTCTCCTGCGCGCGCACGATCCGCACCTGGCCTTCCTCCAGAGGTTGGCGCAAGCTTTGGAGCGTGGCGGAAGAGAACTGCGGCATTTCATCAAGAAAGAGCACGCCGTTATGCGCCAGCGTAATCTCGCCCGGGCGGATGGGCGTACCTCCCCCCACAACGCCGACCGTTGTTGCGCTGTGATGCGGGTTGCGGAAGGGCCGCTGTGCGGCCGACTGCTTGAGCAATTGCCCCGCAATGGAGCGGACCAGCGCCGTCTCCAGAAACTCCTGCTCGTCCATAGGCGGCAGGATCGAGGGCAGACGCGAGGCCAACATGGTCTTGCCCGTACCCGGCGGACCGATCAGCAATACGTTGAGCTGCCCGGCCGCCGCAATGCTGAGCGCACGGATCGCCTGCGCCTGCCCCACCACCTCCGCATAATCGCTTACGCCCTGCGCGGGGGCTTCCCGCCCCGTAATCCCGCTTGTCCGAGAGGGTTTCAACTCGCCCAGCTCGCTAAGGTGATTGATAGAAATCGTATCGCAGGCAAGGATCCCGTCGAGTTGCTCGGGCTGACAGGTGAGCAAGGTGAGCCGCTTTTCACGGGCCAGACGTGCGTAAGAGACGATCCCGTCAACTGAAGAGAGCTGGCCGCGCAGACCCAACTCGCCGATCACGAGCAGCTGATCATGATCAGGGATATGCGCCTGACCGCTGGCAATAAGGATGCCCAGCGCCATCGCCAGATCAAAACCCGTCCCATGCTTGTGGAGCAGCGCAGGCGCCAGATTGACCGTGATACAGCTACAGGGCACAGAAAAGCCACAGGATTTCAGGGCAGAAACCACACGCTGACGCGCCTCTTTGACGGCAACGTCTCCCATGCCCACGATGTGAAACGCAGGCAGGCCAGAGGCAATATGGACCTGCACCTCAACTGGAAGAGCTTCGATCCCGGACAGCGTAGCTGTCTTCAGCGCGCAGTACATCAGAACTCCTCTGCCAGAGAAAAGGCGCCTTTAATCAGGGTGAGTTGGGCGCTGTGCTCTCCGGTGACAAGCACCGAGACCGCGTCAAAGCGTGCGGCGCAGTCCGGTTCTCCGTAGCGGCCAAGCCACAAGGCGGCAAGCTTACTGTACTTTTGTTGCTTCTTTACGGTGATCGCCTCTGAGGGCTGCCCGGCCTTGACACTTTTACGGGTCTTCACCTCGCAAAAGGCGATCGTCTCCCCATCGCGCGTGATCAGATCGACTTCCCCAAAGCGACAGCGCCAGTTTCGAGCGAGTATGCGCTGCCCCAACCCTTGCAGAAAGGTTGCTGCGGCTTCTTCGCCGCGCTGACCCAATTCCCTGCGCGCATCTGCCCGAGTCTTTTGAGCCGCTGGCGTTTGACTGTCTTGATGCCGCCCTGCGCAAACGATCTCTGCAGCCGGTTTATCTATCGTGCCTTGTTGTGCTTTTGTCATGACGCACCTCCGGACACCATCATGACAAAGAGGTCTTACACACTTCTTACGCCTTTCTTACACGCGCAGGCGTTACCGGACGGCGCAGGCCTCTGAGCTGGGCATTTAGAATTTAGAAGAGTCGAGGGTTGATAAATTCTCCACAAAAGGAGCGACGGTGAAAGGGGGTGAGCCCCTGTGAGCGGATCGCGGCGCCATGCTCCGCTGTGCCATAGCCCTTGTTGTGCGCAAAGCCATAGCCAGGATACTGGAGTTCTGCCGCCCGCATCAGCGCGTCACGCTCGACCTTAGCAAGCACTGAGGCCGCCGCAATGCAGGCGATCTTGCCATCGCCCTTGATGACGGCTTGCTCCTGAGGCCAGAGCGCAAGCGGTCTGCCATCCAGCAGAATGTTATCGGGCGCCAGGTCAAATGTCGACCGTAAGCCCGCAACCGCCGCACGCATCGCCTGTTTAAGCGCAGGAACAATCCCCTGGTCGTCAATAACCTCAGCCGGCACATGGGCGACGTACCAGGCCCGCGCGTGCTCACGCAGATACGCCGCAACTTCCTCGCGTCGCTTTTCGCTCAGTTTTTTCGAGTCATTCAAAAAAGGAACCGGGGTCGCCGGATCAAGCACGCAGGCCCCTGCGCTGACCGGCCCCGCCAAAGGCCCGCGGCCCACCTCGTCAACGCCAACGACCACCAGAGCCCCCGCTGCGTAAAGTTCCCTTTCATAAGCAAAGAGCGCCCGTAAGCGCTCTTCTTCTTTGTGTGGATCTTTTCCTGGCATCTAGGCGCGCCGCAGCTCCTTGAGCCTTGCCGCCTTGCCAACTTTGTCGCGCAGGAAGTAGAGCTTCGCGCGACGGACCTTGCCGCGACTGACTATCTCGATCTTGTCGATCTTTGGAGAATGCACGGGGAAGGTGCGCTCAACGCCCACGCCAAAACTGATCTTGCGTACCGTGAAAGTCTCACGGCTGGTCTCGCCCTGACGACGAATAACGCGTCCTTCGAAGACCTGAATGCGCTCGCGTGAGCCTTCGATGATCTTGTAAGAGACTTTAACGTTATCGCCCACCCGGAAATCCGGCAGATCGGGGCGTATCTGCTGTTGCTCAATGGCACGAATCATATCCATAAGAGAGTTCCTTTTCTATAAAGCATGACGATTAAGGCGCTTAAACGCGCAAACAATTATTTTAAAGCATGCTCTTGCGAGCGTCAAGCACACGCCGCGCAAGAGGGTAAGGATATCCTCGTGTTATGAGCCGCCGCAAGACCCGCGCACGTTCTTTCTCGGTATCAACAGGCAATCGCTCTACCAGCGCAGAGGCCCGCTGGTACTCCTCTTCAGGGTCTGGCCGGTAGCGTTCATCGTCTGGATCGATCTCGATCCCTTTCTGCGCAAGCTCCCTGACCAGTCGCGTCCAGCCCTTTTTGGCGCTCAGCCCCCACTCCAGGTAGTTGCGGGCAAAACGCTCGTCGTCAACAAGTCCCGTCTTTTTCAGCTGCGCTATCGTCTTTTTGATTGTCTGCCCACTATATCCGTCACGCTGCAGACGTTCGGAAAGTTCAAAGCTGGTTTTGTCGCGCGCTTTCAAGATGCGCAGGCAGCGGGCAAGCGCAAGCTCAGGCTCCGCGGCAGCAACGCGCTCGTGAAAATCGGTCCAGGACGCAAAGGTCGTTGCCGGAACAAAGGCGAGCTCTTTGACGACCGCCTGCGCCACCACTGACTCCTGCGGTTCGGCCCCTTCAAAAAACAGCCGGCAAGCCCGCTTATCGGGGCCCGCCGGCTCAATGTTTTTTATGGTCAGCATTACGCCTCCAACAAAATCGCAGGCGATAGTTCTGATTACTTTGTTGCCGCGGCGACTTCAGGTTCGGGCTTAGCCGCAGCCTCAGAGGCAGGCGCACCATCTGGCGCGGCAACCTCTGCCTGCGCGCCTTCGCCCGGAATCAGACCAAGATCAACCCGGATCTTGCGCTCGATCTCGTCGCGCATGTCAGGATTGGTGCGCAGCGTCGCCTTTGCGGCCTCACGCCCCTGCCCCAAACGCTCGTCGCCGTAGTTAAACCAGGAACCAGACTTCTTGATGATATTTGCTTCGACGCCCATGTCCAGGATGGAACCTTCGCGGCTGATACCTTCGCCATACATGAGGTCGAACTCGGCGCTGCGAAACGGCGGAGCAACTTTATTCTTGACGATCTTTGCGCGCACGCGATTGCCTACGAACTCCCCGTCCTGCTTGATGCTCTCGATCCGGCGGATGTCGATCCTTATCGTCGAGAAGAACTTCAGCGCGCGGCCACCGGTCGTAGTCTCGGGCGAACCAAACATCACGCCGATCTTCTCGCGCAGCTGATTGATGAACACACAGGTCGTCTTCGACTTCGACAAAGAACCTGCCAGCTTACGCAGAGCCTGGCTCATCAGGCGCGCCTGCAGGCCAATACTGGCGTCGCCCATCTCGCCTTCGATCTCAGCACGCGGCACCAACGCCGCCACCGAGTCTACCACGATGATGTCAACCGCGCCGCTGCGGATCAGCATGTCGCAGATCTCAAGCGCTTGTTCCCCGGTATCAGGCTGTGAGATCAGGATCTCGTCAATGTCAACCCCGATGCGCGAGGCATAGGTCGGGTCAAGCGCGTGCTCCGCGTCAATGAACGCGGCGACCCCACCTAACGCCTGGGCCTCGGCAACCATCTGCAGGGCCAGCGTGGTCTTTCCGCTTGACTCCGGGCCGAACACCTCGATAATACGACCGCGCGGGATACCCCCGATACCGAGGGCTGCGTCAAGGGCGAGCGAGCCGGTCGGGATGACGTCGATTGCTAGAACGCTCCCGCTATCGCCGTAGCGCATGATCGCGCCCTTGCCGAATTTCTTTTCGATCTGGTCCTTTGTGAGATTAAGCATCTCTTGCTTGTTAGCATCCATCGATCTCTCCGATTTCCTGGGTATTCGGTCGGGAAAGCAATCCCTATCATATACCGCACATCTGTTCGCTGTCAAGCAGTCCTCAGAAACTCCGCATCCAAGTGGTCGGAAAGTTGCCGTAAGGCTGCTTCTACGGTGGCGAAGCGCACGCTGTCGCGCCCACCATCTCCAAAAGCATAACAGAGGGCTCGGACATCACAGGAGACCTGGGTCGCCACCCAGACGGTTCCCACCGGCAAAACGTCGTCTGCGCTGGCAGGCCCCGCAAGACCCGTCACCGCAATCGCGCAGTCAACGCCAAAGCGCTCAGCTACCCCGGTAACCATCGCGCGGGCGACCTCCTCAGAGACTACGCCGCAACGCTCGATCACTTCAGGAGCAAGCCCCAGCTGACGCGACTTCTGCAGTGCCTGATAGGTGACTAATCCACCCGCAACATAGTCGGAAGAACCGGCGATCGCCGTCAGCGCCGCGCAGATGGCGCCGCCCGTCAACGACTCCGCCGTCGCAACGCGCAAGCCCCTCTCGCGCAGACGCTCCCCTAACGCTGCGGACAGACCGACCAGCTCGGTTGCAACCAGAGCCGGGCCCGCCATCAGTTCCAGGGTCCTTCCAGGACCTCAAAGGCGTGTTTGAAATAGCTGACAAGAGAAATAATCGTGATGACCACAGCGACAACCATCACGCACCATGATACAATGTTAAAGATCTGCGCGCCCTGATGGGGCAGCGCCAGGATAGCGCTTGAATCCTTCACGATAAACAGGCAGATCGCCACGATCTGCAAGTTCGTTTTAACTTTGCCCAGCCAGGAGGCAGCTATGATCACGCCTTCTGCTGAGGCGATCATGCGCAGGCCGCTCACCACAAACTCGCGCGCAATGATTAAAAGCGCGATCCAGGAGGGCAGAACGCGCATCTCGATCAGGCCCAGCAGCGCGGCGGCGATCAGTATTTTGTCGGCCAGAGGATCGATGAACTTCCCAAAAGTCGTGATCTCACCGCGACTACGCGCCAGGTAACCGTCAACCGCGTCAGTGGCGGCCAGCACGGCAAAAACCACAGCCGCGATCCAGGGCCGCAGCACATAGAGCGCCTTCGCGTTCTTGAAGAGAGAGGGCCAGGCGCTCAGCAGCGCGACCAGGAAAAAAGGAATCAGCACGATGCGCGCAAGCGTCACCGTGTTTGCAAGCCCGAGTCCTTCCCGGCGCGGGGCCTTATCCTCTACGCTCGTCATCGAGTATTCCTTCCAGATCATAGAGCAGCGCGTCCTGAATCCTTACCCTCATGATAGCATTCAGAGAAATATCAGGGCGAGCGCCCTCCTCAGCCACAATGCGCACCTGCCCATCGATGTCGGGCGCCTGAAAGGAAGCGCGTCCCAGAAAGCAGCCTTCTTCAGCGTCAAAGGCTTCGATGAGCACGGGGATCGTCTGGTCGACGTGAGCGGCGGCGCGCTCCCACCCGATCTCGTCGGCTGCGTCGCGCACCAGTTGAGCGCGCGCAAGCCGCACGTCCTCATCAAGTTGTGCAGGGAGCTCAGCTGCAGGAGTCTCGTCCTCGGGCGAATAGGGAAAAACGCCCACGTAGTCAAAACGCATCTGCCGCACAAAGTCAAGCAGATCGTTGAACTCCTCTTCCGTCTCGCCCGGAAAGCCCACGATCAGCGTTGTGCGCAGCGCCAGGCCTGGCAGGCGGTTGCGGAGCGTGGCGATAAGCGCGGCGAAGCGCGTACGGCCACCCGCGCGGTTCATCGCGCGCAGAATGCGCTCGCTGCTGTGCTGCAGCGGCATTTCAAAGGAGCGCACGACCTGAGGATGTGCGGCCACAACATCGATCAGCTCGTCGGTGACCCCTTCGGGTTGAAGATACATCAACCGCAGCCACGCAAGGTCAGTCTCGTCGCAGAGGCGCGCCACCAAAGAAGCAAGCGTGGGACGATCCGGCAGGTCATGGCCATAGGCGGTCGTGTCCTGAGCGATCAGGACCAGCTCGCGCACCCCTGAGGCGACCAGCTTGCGTGCCTGGGCAACCAGCTCGTCAGGCGTCTTGCTGCGATAAGGGCCGCGAATCGCGGGGATCGTGCAGAAGCTGCACACCCGGTCGCAGCCATCGGCGATCATCAGGTACGCGGAGGCGGGAGCAGAGGCAGAACCCTCGTCACATGCAACGTCAGCCGGCGAGCCGCTGCCCACATCGGGCGTAGCTTTAGCCTCCCCACCTGGCGCAACCGAAGCCGCCACGCCAGTCTGCTCCTCGATGACCCGCAGCAGGTCGGACTCGCCCTCGATCGGCACGAACGCGCTGACCTCTGGCAGCTCGCCTTCCAGTTCCTGCGCCCCGTAGCGGTTCACCATACAACCTGCGACCAGCAATATCTGCGAGCGCTGTGGCAGCGGCGCGCCCAGGGGAGTGCGAGCGCCCGGAAAACAGTCCGTGTGGACTGTTTTCAGCGAGCAGTCGGTTTGTCCGCGCCCTACGTCTAATCCTGGTTCCATAGCTAAACGCCCAGCGGCGGATCCCGATCCCGTGGCCACGAGTCGCGCGGGCAAGTCCCCACGCTCGGCTGCCAGGTCAAGTATCGTCTCGATGGAGGCTTCGGTCGCGGTACTGATGAACGAACAAGTATTGACCACGACGACGTCTGCGCTGGCGACCTCATCGCTCAGTATATAGGCGGAGGCCTCGACCAGCGCCTTCATGGCGGCGGTATCTACTTCATTTTTGGGGCACCCGAGGGTGACAAAAGCAACAGAGATCATCAGCGGCGCAGACCTTGAGCTCAGCGATAATTGACGTACTGCAGGGGGATACCGTAGTCCTGCTCTTTAAGAAAGGTGATAACATCTTGTAGCTCATCGCGGCTGGGCGAGAACACGCGGATCTTCTCTCCCTCGATCTGGGTCTTTGCCTTACCGAACTTCTGAGCCTTGATGTCCTTGTTGATCTTTTTGATCAGGTCCTCGTCGATGCCGCTGACCAGAGCTCCGGTAATGCGCACCGTGCCCCCGCTGGCCGCGACCGGCGCTGACCACTGTACAGCCTGCAGATCAACGCCCCGGCGGACTAACTTCGAGCCCAAGACGTCTTTTACTTGCGTGGCCACAAAATCGCTCGGCGCGTGCAGGACAAACTCCTTTTTTTGCTTGTCGTAGTCCAGTTGCGCCCCGCTGTCCTTTAAGTCATAGCGCTGCTTAAGCTCTTTAAGCGTCTGTTGCCAGGCGTTATCAACCTCCTGCAGATCAATCTCGGACACGATGTCAAAACTTGCGTCTTTTGCCATGATACCTCCTGGATCTCAACCTCAGGGCGCGGTTGCGCCTAAGGTCAGCGTGGCGGGAACTTTATTCGGAAGAGCGACCGCCTTACCGTCGCGGATGACCGTAAGCGCCGCGGGGTTTTCGATCGTAAGCGTCGCGCTCTGCTGAGCTTGAAAGGTCCGCTTCATGCCTGAGGTAAACGACCCGCTATAAGCCTGATCGCCATCGGTAATAACCGTCAACTGGCTTGCCGTCCCCTGCTTTGCTTCTACCGTAAAGCTGAAGGGCTTGCTGTTAGACGGCGGCGTTGCGCCCTGCCCCTGCGCGGCGCCTGACTGTGTCGTCGCCGCAGAAGCGCCCGTTGTTGCGTCCTGGGAAAGGGGCGGATTTGCCACCGGGTTATCGGGAGTCCCTTTACTGCGAAGAAAGATCCCCAGAAAAACGCCGACCGCGATCACGAGCAGAACAAGCGCCAGGATGATCGCCGTACGCCAGGGAATGTCATGTTGATCACGGAGCTTATCAACAGCCGTGTGGTTAAACGTCAAGTCGTCAATAGGGCTTTGACGCACATTGCCCGTGTCGACTTCATACTGACGCAAAAAAGGCGTAGGGTCGACACGCAGATAACGACAATAATTCATGATATAGCCGCGTACATAGCCAGAAGCTGGCAGACGCTGGTAGTCATTGTCCTCCAGAGCCTGAATCGAGCTCTGCATAATGCGTGTGTTACGCGCAACATCAAAGGTGGTCAGATCGCGCTTTTTGCGCTCGGCGCGAAACATCTCGCCTAAGGTGATCGCCATCAGATCTCGCTTTCTTCAAAGCTCAGCACTTCCTGAGCCTCGTTTGCCTCCGGCGCCCCCAGTATCCCTGCAGCCCCCGACGCAGTCCTCATCTGATCAAGCTCCTGTGGACTGAGCAGAACCTCGCGCGGCTTTGAACCATCCGGCGGTCCCACCACCCCGTGCTGTTCAAGCATGTCCATGATGCGCCCGGCCCGGGAATAGCCCACCCGGAAGCGTCGCTGAATAGACGAGGTCGAACCCATACCCGCAGACACTACCATCTGCGCGGCTTCCCACAGCAGCGGGTCGTCTTCAGCAAGGTTCTCGTCGCCTGCGCCGCCACCCAAAGCCCCGGGCGCGGTCTTCAGGATCTCTTCATGGTAGTCAGGCTCCGCCTGCCCTTTGAGCTGAGCGGATATGGCCGTAACCTCCTCCTCGCTGACAAAAC
>Ga0123357_10011213_pt1 | contig 11473 bp, 5 predicted proteins | sample TergutEmb28metaG_FD_89873 | JGI IMG/M metagenome (GOLD analysis project Ga0123357, IMG submission 89873) | Embiratermes neotenicus P4 segment gut microbial communities from Petit-Saut dam, French Guiana - Emb289 P4 | ecosystem: Host-associated > Arthropoda: Insects > Digestive system > Gut ...
ATCATATCATAACATATATCATGTCATCACAAGCAGGTATTCTCAGTTGTGAAGGAAGTGAAGACAGCGCCGAAAACACAAAAGTAACACACACACATAGTTTATTTATCATATCAAATCAAACCAAATCAAATCAAATCATATCATAACATATATCATGTCATCACAAGCAGGTATTCTCAGTTGTGAAGGAAGTGAAGACAGCGCCGAAAACACAAAAGTAACACACACACATAGTTTATTTTATACGCAGTGCTTGTCCGGAAAGATACTGATACAGCATGCTAGCTGGTGATATAACAAAGACCGCTGGGTTAGTCACTTGCAGCTATTCCTAGAGTAATGAATAATCAGGGAGGGAATGTCGCTACGGTACGTATTAAATATCATGCACGTGTTTGGCAACTGGAAATCCGGGAAAGGATGTTAGCTTAGAGAGCATATCACTGTCGAATTTTCAGGCTGGGCAGTAATAACAATACGGTCTGTGTTTCTTGGTAACTGTTTATGATTTCGGCTTTGAGAGAGCAGTCCTCATGTTCTCGACAGATGGAGTGCTTGCCAAACGTCTGTAGGCTCTGTTCAAACTTCAGCTGTAATAAAATGTTGCGATATATTTGCTAAAAAAATAAACAGCTAACGAAAATACAAACATGTTTCAGCGGGTTGACTGAAGGTTAGTTTTGCTTGTAAAGTATCCTTATTTTGTACGAGCCATCACAACTACGGATTCTTTTCAGTGCAATGAAAGGGTAAATCCGCAAATTTTGCTTCGGCTAACGTTTAACGAAAGTGGAAATCCCTAATCTACACGATCATCCTTTGTAACTTTGTTGTCCCGACTTGCTCAGTCTGGCAGGTGATCCTCTGTCGGGAAACGGGTTTGGTTCACCGAATTACATTTAGTTTTAGTTATTGTCTTTTCACTTATGTTTTATTTGTTCATTTTATTCTTGATATAAGAAAATGGAGTGCTATATCCAGATAAACAAATAGATCATTTCTATGAAACTAACACAGTCACTTCTCTGTACTCCTACTTACACCACACTCGTACGCGACTGAATTCGCACTGGATTGCTAGCGTCCGTTGTCCGCTGCTAACGTTTTCTCGTTTAAATCTCTCCCCTCCTATCACCAAAGGTCCTGAATATACTTTGACAGATTAACCTACAACGCATGGCAATGAACCGTCTGTAACTGACGCCACGAATCGTAAGAAACAACTATACTAAAAATGATCGGCTACACTGATGTTCGGTCTATAAAGAAGTTTCAAACTACCTGTGGCATTACATTTGAGTTCATCCCTTACAATGAATATGAAATCACTTTTTCAGAATTTGTAATGTCTAGGCTACGGGCTGAACGACCGAGAAATCATGGTTCGATTACCATCAAAGGAACGAGGGATTTCCTGTAATTGACCCAGTCCAGATCGGCTCTTGGCCCCACCCATTGTGTATTGGGCGACCTTTCCTTGGGGATAAAGCAGCAGTGACGTGAAGCAGACCTTTCGCCTCAACTTAGTTATGAGGAAAAGAATGTGTAGCGCTACATCTACCCTCCCCGCACGTCGTCGTGGCTTTCACAAAGAGAGGTTTACTTTAGATCTCCGCGCTTGTTGGACGATACGCAGCATACATTAGTAGTCAGTTAAAGAAATTTCGGGACCTTTCAGTCCCATATTCAAGGGTAACGCAGTCCAAATTCGTTGTCCCGAAACATCGGTAACTACCAGCCTATGCTGCGTAACATCCCAGAAGAGCGAAGATCACCTTTGAACTGCTGCGGAGGCCCCAAATCAAGCACATTTTTGCTTAATGCAGTGCCACTAATACTTTAAGCGGTATTCTCTAAGCACGTTTTCCACTTTATTAAGTATTTCTAACGACAGTTTACACATACTTAACGATAAATTAAGACATGATGTACGGAAAATCTTTCCACTTTGGAGCACAGTACATGTAACAGTGCTGAAATTATGACATGCCTATTTCATGGGACGATAGGCGCAGTGAACAGATTCGCAAGTCATTTTTACGGGAAAGCAGTGAAAACGAGACGGGGTGTGAAGAGAATCTTATCCTTCGGACAATCATAATGGAGGTGGGTTGACGTAGCGAGTATAGTGACAAGGGTACGGACTGGACAGCCGAAGAACTGCGGTTTTATTTTCCGCTGCAGCAAGACATTTCTCTCTGCTCCAGGATCTAGACCGGCTTTGGAAATCATCAAGCCTCATATTCAACGGATACTGGAGTTTGTTTCTGCCGAAGTGAAGTTCCCAGTTCAAGCAAGTACGCAGATCTACCTGCGCTCCCCTGAAGTTTCTTCTTGGTGTGCACAGTAACAACTATATTTTCACCTTACAAAAAACACAGAATTTACAGGAAGTGGGGGAGTTTTTGGCGGTGAATGGAAACGTTGCTTGAAGTCGACGTCTTCAATGACGTTTGTAAGCAACTTGCTGTTCTCACGCTCAGAATTTAGACAAACACATTTCTTTGTTCTTTCTTTGACTTGGTCGACATTCACTCCATCACTTTGTGAATAAGAGGCTGAACTGAAGAGGTGACCCCTGCCTCTTTAGAACCGAAAGCAGTAGCTACCAACCTCTTAACTGCCCCCACCGTTTCCTACTCTTCATCGAACACCCTGGATAAGAACCTGTTGCTCTGCAGGCGGAGTACGTTTCCGTCTTGCTCAGAATGTTCCATCAGGGTTCTGGTCTGTAACAACCGGGTGTAAGAAAATGGATTTCTTTCATTGCATTCTTTAACTTGTGTACTGAAAATCTACTGGATAAATAAATGTTGAATTGTTTACGTAAATTATTAGATGAACATCCACTGAAGTGGGCCCGGTAGCTCAGTCGGTATAGCGACTGACTACAGGCTGGAAGGTCTGGGATCGAATCTCGGTGGGGACGAGATTTTCCGCCCGTCAAGACCGACCCTGGCGCCCACCCATCCTCCTGTAAATGGGTACCGGGTCTTTCCCGGGGGTAGAGGCGGCCGAAGAGTGGGGCAGACCCCCCACCCCCATCTAGTGCCGAGGTCCTAGAAAGAGTATAGCTATACCTCTGCTCACTCTAAGGGCCTTCGTGGCCTATAAAAAGGGTGAAAACCTACCTACATCCACTGAAAATTCTGTGCGAAAGTTTGACAATTCCCGTTTCTAACTAAGGTTTCAATAGGTAATTAACCCATTGTTCTGCTGTTACAAACCCAACCTTGTGGGCCTTGAATGACATTTAAATCACGTTTACACTGTACATGTACCTAATCTTGCTTATCCGAAATATAAAGTCCAGTTACCCCCATTCTGCATATGCACTCCACATTCTTTTCGATAAGCATGGTCATGGACCCATGAACGTCACTATGTCCTTACTACACCCACCCCACGAAGGTCGTTGAATGAACATTAGAAAACTTCTAGATTCAGCTTCTCCAACGGCGCCATACAATCTTTAACGGACAATCTCAGGATATTAACCCCCCTCCCCCTCCCCCTTCTATTTCATTTACGATATACAACTCACGCATGCGCATGATACTCATCCACCACACACGACCATTGTATGATTTCAGCACAGAGTGGTTTGCCGAACTAACATCGGTAACACTCCTCTGCTTGAACTGTACTTATTTCATTGACAGCCGCTTCCTCTCCATAGAACACTATATAATATTTACATTATATTTTGTTATCAATAACCCCCTACAAACACCCATTCCTTTCATCTCAGGATAATAACAAATATATCATACGTTACACACCATTATTAATCACAAAAAAATTATCTTTATTTGAAGCTATAATATGTATTTTAAACCATTTATTTTCAGAACTTAATATTTTACTTCTGTGCTGTGGTTCACAAACATTGTAATATTCTTATAATGAAACCAACTAGATGCACTAATTTCTCAAATTAGTTTTTGGAATGAAACGCTACATGTTTCTGACAGTTCCTCTGTCCATCATCAGGAGTTTTTCACTGTACACACAGCAATGGTATATGTCATACAGGTTACAGTTACAGCTTGCGACCAGGATCAAGACGGAACTGCAGTTCCGTCCTGATCCTTCTCGCAAGCTATCAGCAAACCTGTACAACATATACCATTGCTATGTGTAGAGTGAAAAACTCCTGATGATGGACAGAGGAAATGTCCGAAACATGTAGAGTTTTATTCCAAAAATAAATTTGAGAAATTAGTGCATCTAGTTGGTTTTATTATAAACAATTATCACGATTCACGGTCACCTAAACTTAAAAAATTTGTAATATCTAGATGTAAAGCTCCTGCCTGATGATGGCCACACGAGTGGCCGAAACATGTAGGAGGTGTAGTATGTTTGTAACACATTTTCATACAGTTATGTGCATTTGGTTGCTGTAGCTACTATATCTAATTGTTCAATGCACGGCCATGGGTCATTCAAAAGCGGACTAGAGTTTTGATATCTCTCACCGCCATTTAACGCTGCCATCTACTGGTATTGTTCATAAATATTGCCAATAATCCATACTCCTTCATAAATACACACACAATCATATACCACAGTGTGTCTCCACACTAGTGCACATCTGGCGTGCGTATTCTGTATTAAATTACTAGGGAGAGTTCCTAGGAAACTGATTCGTGACTACTGTAAACGTTAACGAAAGCTGGGCAGTGATCCGTCCTAATAGTTCTGCCTTCTGGCTTTCAAATGCACTATTCTTTATGCGTCGTGTGCGAATTTATAGGACTGCGATAATAAATATCGAGACGCTTTTGCTTTACAGGTGTTAAAAAACTGCTATATAAATTTGGCGTAAAAACTTCCGTTGCTCACAAAGAGGAATGGAAGATATTTAGGCCTCAACAATGGACACGGTAGAGAACAAGGAATAAGGAACACGTTTTGAGTTACTGAGAATATTTTGAGTTCATAAGGAGAAAACAACGAAATAAGGAGCTACACTGGTCGTGTTTTCCCTCATTACTGCAGTAAGCCCTTATTCAAAGACCTTCTGTGCAGCGCGGGTTTGACTCCACGCCGCTGAACGTAATTATATATGGTGAAAAATTGGCCGAACGTTGACAAATTTAAGTACCTGATGAAAAACGCCGGCCGTTACTCATTCAACCACCCCGACAGCCGGCATTGTCATTTACCCAGGAGCACTGTAAAATTTTGCTGTCCAAAAATATACGTATTGCAAGAGGAGAGGGTTCAAAAGTGTCCGCGTTCATATAATCATGTTATTCCCATAAGAAGCTTGCAAAACGCGGCTTTGCCTAACGTGACATTTTCACTCCCCCTAACTTCCGCATTGTACGACGGATCACTAAAATGAGTTGAATAAACGAAGGAGAAGGATGAGACAGGACGTACATGTAATGCCCACAGAAGAGAGATTGTAACATTCTAATTCAGCTTCAGAAAGTAGCCTTTGAGGATGTGCATTGGATTGATGTGGCTCAGGAGACTGATGAGTGACGGGATATTGTGCAAGCGGTAATGAATAATTCTGATGTGCGTCATCTCCGTTGTGTTAGTACAATAGTAAGGAGCTTGGTGTATTAATACTTACAGTCGAACACAACTATATTTGCCTCTAGTATTACAGGAGGATTATAACAACGACATGTTTCGGCCCTATATGTGGGTCATCTTCAGGTTGTGACTAGACTTTCGGATCAGTTATACAGGAATGCGTGGCGCGTTCTTGGGGAGTCCTGGGGGAGGGGTGCAGGTCGACCCTCCCCCAGGACTCCCCAAGAACGCTCCACGCATTACTGTATAACTGATACGAAAGTCTAGTCACAACCTGTAGATGGCCCACATATAGGGCCGAAACATGTCGTTGTTATAATCCTCCTGTATTACTAGAGGCAAATATAGTTGTGTTGGACTGTAAATGTTAGTACACCAAGCTCCTTACTATTGCGGTAATAAAATCTAAGGGCTTTTATGAAAGACAAGGAACTACTTGACACGATGAAGGTCTGTTAGCTTCTAAAAAAATTGAATATTTAGTCACAGTCCTCATTCCAGGCTCTATACAATTCCGCTATCATAAATTATAGAATTATAACCTCTTAGGTTTGATCAAATGTGAAGTGCTGGGATCTGTGGGATTGAAAGTTTATTAATTAAACCGCTGAAAACAGGGCAGTTTCTTCATATTGTGCGGTTTGCTTCAAAACAATTTTAATCAAATATCTTTTGATACAAAAAGGTGATCAACAAACAATTTACGCAGAAGCCGGCGGTACTGTTAGAAATATTAACACTTCAGAACACGTGTTTGAATGCCATGTAAGCAACTTAGACTTTACATCCGGGAGACAAATGGTTCAGTCACTGGAACGAACCTGCCATTCAGAGAGATAATTTTTTCTCTACACATTCCTCCACCTTAAGAATGTCCCTGTCATCACAGAATGTCTCGATTTCTGGTTACAGAAGGAGGAAAGGGCTTTGCAGATACGAAGGGTAGCTGCGAATGTACACAAAATGCAATCATGTACAGCCGAGAGAACGTAGTAATAGAGTTTGGGGCTTAGTGGGACGTTGAAAACGCCTGACATTAAAAAGAAAACCATTATGTTGCAGAACGTTGCAAGTGGTCTTGGATTTCGACTAACTGTTTACAAGGACCTAGAGGTAAAGGTAAAGCAGTCCCATTACAGGCCGAGAGTGGTCCAGAGGGTTCCAGGAAGTTAAGTTTCCCGGATTTCATGACAACGGCACAGGTTGGTGGTAAGGCTGTCAGCCATAAGCACCGGCCGCTTTTAACCCCAGGAAATACTCCTGGTACTCATTTCTGTTAGAGGCTGAGTCGACCCCAGGGCCATAGCGCGATCGGAAGGATTATGTCAATGAAAAATTACAATGACATCAGCTGGAATCGAACCAGTGACCTTCTGATTTGTAGCGCTGTAACTTAGCCACTACGCTAACGCGGCCCCATTTATAAGGGCATAAGCAAAGGAAAATACAAATGGGATTTGACAGAAGGAACGTGAGAATTCACGTCGATTGGCTGCAAACAGATGCAAGAGAATCAGCACTTCCATTGGCACAATAATAACTGTAATCTACTCCTACTCCCAGAAGTCCGACGGCACAGATTTCCTCCGACTTTGCCACGCAACCAACACAACCCTTTCTTCGCAAATACTTCAGCTCCACTTGAACCATATTCAGCCAACCTGAATTTGGAGCCAGGCAGGACGTTTTCTGAAACGTTCGAAGTATTATCTAACACACGGCCTAAAACCGAAAAGAATACAATCAACCAATCAAAAATAGCATGGAAAACCTGAAAACTTACATAGATTGGCGTGGACTAAAAGAGGTCGGATGGAACAAGGGTGGCACCGAAGAAGCAGATCGTAGATTTTCTATGGAAATGTGAGTGTTAATCATCATTTACGGTCCAGGCTTCTCCGTACGCAGGGAAATATGGCCAACAATTAGAGGATAATATGTAGTAGCATTCACGATTTCGAAGAAGTCGATGTGCTAATATTATCAAACTGGAAGAGCCTCCTCGCCTAACAATGAAGGGCGCGACCCAAAGATAGTTTTCTAAGATTAATATAATCTTCTGGAACTATACGTAAGGAAAAGAAACTTGTTCAAATCTCGAAAAGCTTTCAGCTTTCGAAAATATGGATACTGGCATGAACATCAGAGAAGCGCGGTGAAATATTAAAGATCATAAGAAATTCAGCAGAAGAGCGTAGACATACGAATAATTATGTGTTAGAGCAGCAAATTATAAGTGTTTAGCACTTGGAGTTGGAGAGTGTTGACCGTATTAATTTGGCTGAGGAAATGACACGTGGCAGATAATTTTTAACGTGAAAATCGGCCGATTTTAATAAGAGGTGAAAAAATATTTGAAAATAACTGTCACTTTCCTAGGAATTATCCTACTCCATGTAGTTATTCACTAGAGCTACGAGCTATAACAGACGTAGGAAAATGCAGGGGCTTCAAATAAAAATATTCATCATTTTCAACATCCTTCACAACTGAAAATTCATAATCTTCGCAACCTCTTTAAATCGACGCCATGACATCTCTGCACTTGCTGTAGTGTCGTCATGTAAACTACGCAGTTAATAAGACTGATGATTTCCGCCCATCGTTGTAGTCAACCATTCTATTCTCCTTCAACTTCTATTTCTTCTTCTTCCTGTGGCGCTGCGGCCCAACGCAGGCCAAGGCCTCCTCATTCCCGAGGTTTCTAGATCACACACGACGCATCACAGTCGGTAGGACTCCTATGGACGAGTGATCAGTGCGTCGCAGGGAATTCTACCTGACAACAACAACACAACACTCACAACAGACAGATATCCATGCCCCCGGTGGGATTCGAACCCATGATCTCAGCAGGCGAGCGGCCGTAGACCTACGCCTTAGACCGCGCGGCCACTGGGACCGGCACCTTTCTCGTAGTTCCATGAATTATGTAGCCTAACGACAACAAAAGTGCAGAAGTTTATCATTGTTAATTTGCATATAGTTCGGAGAACAAAAAGAGTTATTGATCTAAATTTTTTCGCCTTATTGCCTAAACCTACCGCCAGACTTTCAACATTATTGCTCAGTATTTTTGCCTGGAAGTGTCATTGTGCCGTACTTTTCTCCCCAGACTCTCCGAAGTGAATGTACGATATATCATTTTGCGCGTGACATAGGACGAATAAATAAGTTGACTGCTACCATATTGCTTGTGCAGGCATTGCTTTAGCCATGCGTTAAAAAAAGTAATAAACACCGGACCAAAGCGCGGTACAGAAGAACACAAAACAGTACAGTATGAAAACTGTATGATACTTGTATTTCAGTGAGCCAAACGAAAACAAGCATTTTTTTTCGGTTGGATGGCCCATCATTCGATGAAGTACTGATAACTGTTATCCAAACATGCACTAAAAGATTACTAATATGCCAGAAACACTCACTCCTAGTTAACATTTATTCATCACACTTCGCTTCTTGGCCACTATAAATACGTCTGAAGACATAACATTTTTTTTTCGTTGACATGTTTACTGCTCGGTAGCCCGGGGCTAGTGAACTGTTTAGCGCAGTACTGTCTGCAGATTAGTCAACGTTTTCTAGACTGCTAATAAAAAAAATCGTTTGTCTGAAACAATATTTTCAACAATACGTACTTCAATACTAAACCTGGATAGTTAATCACGCTGTACAAATACTGCGCAATATTTACTACTACTACTACTAATAATAATAATAATAATAATAACAATAAACTCTCTACAAAAAGAAGCTAATTTAATAAAACAAAATTATAAGTCAGAAGAAACTGCTGCCCAAATTATCAAGAATCAACTTAAGTCTAACACTCCACTGATTGCTGCTTTGTCTCCGGGTCATAGTGATATAACCAGGTTTCGTCCATAGTCACTAATCGCGACAGGAAATCATTTGGATCGTATCGAAAAAGTTCCAAAATTTGCTCAGACGACTGGCACCGTTGACGTTTTTGATCCGCGTTCAGGCATTTCGGGACCCACTTTGCAGAGAATTTCCGCATGTCCAAACCTTCATGAATTGTGGACCCAACCCGCTCATGTGAGGTGCCCAGTTGCTCAGCTATTGATTTAGCCGAAATCCGACGGTCTTCCAAGATTAGCTCGTGAATTTGATCAATAATCTTCGAGGTGGTCACTGTTTTGTGTTGTGGTGTACAGGACTAGGCGCATCACAGGTGGAAAAATCACCACGTTTAAGCTGGGCCACCCAGTTTTTGACGGTGGCATACGATGGTGCATGTTCCCCTAATATTTCTAACAGAATGTCGCGACTTTCCTTCGACGACATGCCTTGCAGGAAAAAAAAAACTTAATTACAGCTCGCGTCTCCATGTTTATGAAATCGCGCGCGTCGCCTGACATGCTTCCTTTCAGCCTCTGTAACAAGAAAAGACTTGCAATTCGGCACATGAAAAGACTCTTCTTTCCAACAACACTACCAATTCCGTCTTAAGACATCGGGAAGTAGGTCAGGCTAAGGACTTATCAGCACCCCCTCGTATCACCAGTCGAAAAATACTAGCAAATCGACCTGATATATTAACTCATGATAACAAAGAGTTGCGTACTGATCGATGTAGTCATATCAGATGATTCAAACACCGACAGTTCTAGTGCTCTAGTGCTCATTGTACAGGAGGCTGAATGGATCTAGAGGCCGGTCTGGAATGCACAGAAAATCCCGCCTCTACCTGGATTCGATCCCCGCACAGCCCAGCCCGTTTCAATGGTTATACCGACTGCTCTAATCTAAGCCTAGTAAAAAGGTAAAGGTAAAGTGATCCAGTTACAGGCCCGGTGTGGCCCAGAGGGTGGGTAGAGGTACAGATTTAACCTTCCATGACCGCGGCACTAGAAGGGGGTGAGTGGTCAGCAGCACGCCCCGGTCGCACTTTACCCCCGGGAAAGACCCGGTACCCATTTAACAGGGGACTGGGTGGGCCCCAGGGCCGGTCTGGACGGGCGAAAAATCTCGTCCTCAACGGGATTCGATCCCAGGCCGTCCAGCCCGTAGTCAGTCGCTATACCGACTGAGCTACCCGGCCCACAATCTAAGCCTAGTTCATATGTAAAATCATTATGATTTTATGTCTATATGATCGGATTCCTTCAGCATCACGAACAAGTGTGTTTTTTTCCCCCCGTAGCTTCATACTACCTACGTCAGAGATTCCAGTAATTTTCAAGGACATTTCATCCACAAGAAATATTCCTTTGTATGGGTTTATACACAACTGTCAGACATCCCGATGCCCACCAACCACGTAGATACAAAGAATAGACCGTCGACGGTAGCATTAAACGAAAACTATTTTTTATATCGGGGATGAGTAAATATACTCAAGTTATTGTATAGTTTGACCTATCCAACACCTCCAATGTCATTCCGAGCCACTGTAGTCTTTCCACACAAATTGATTTGACGTGAATGAAGCGGTGTTTTCTTTACCGGAGTCCACAGTTAAGGGCAGCAAATATTACACCCAACTCTCATGTGATATACTGAACCAGCACACTGCACATTTTCAGGAAACCAAATCCCAGAATCCTATCGTTCTGCGGAAAGGCTCAAGCGCAGAGGGAAGAATTAAGCAGTTAAGAAGTTCGACTGTTATCTTAATTATAGTTTATTATGATACGAAGAGCGTTGAAGTGAAAATATTTAGTTAGGAATTCTACCCTGCAAACCAATCACTTTTAAAAAGAGGGTAAGGAAAGTGATAATTGAGTTGAATTAAAAGGAAGTAAAGTATGCTGGATATCATCGAAAAGTGTAGAAAAGCGAAGTCTAGTGAAGTGAAGTTATCTAATGTGAAGTGTAGCGAAGTGAAATAAAGTGAAGTGAACGAAGCAAAGTGAAGTGGAATGAGGTGAAGTGAAGTGCAGTATAGGGA
>Ga0123357_10011214_pt1 | contig 11473 bp, 6 predicted proteins | sample TergutEmb28metaG_FD_89873 | JGI IMG/M metagenome (GOLD analysis project Ga0123357, IMG submission 89873) | Embiratermes neotenicus P4 segment gut microbial communities from Petit-Saut dam, French Guiana - Emb289 P4 | ecosystem: Host-associated > Arthropoda: Insects > Digestive system > Gut ...
ATACATACATACATACATACATACATACATACATACATATATACATACATACATACATACATACATACATACATACGTACATACGTACGTACGTACGTATGTACATGCATACATACATACATATGTGATGTGATACAAGCACCACAGGTAATCCAAAATAAAAGGGGTTTCTAGTCTTATAGATTTACTGCACAAAATGTGTAACAAAATTTATTACATTTGGAGGAAACTGATTAAACTAATAAAAGTGAAAATAGAGATGAAATGAGAACTCCAATTCTGAAAATTCTACTCATCCAAGTCACAATTTACAAATCATTATAGTTTTGTAAAGTAACTTCACATTTCAATTTGTTTCCATTTAAGCAAATTGACTGAAGCAAAAATTAGAAAAACTTGTAGGTTTTCTGGATTTTGTGCAGTGATTATTCAGACTGTGGTCTTCTGGATTGTGACACTATGTAGTAGGTAAATGTCAACCTTTAGATATGAACATGCTGCCTCCACCTCATGAGTTAGACAGAAATTAAGGATGCAGTTAGATTATACAGGCAGGTTGCATCACAAATGGCAGGGAGGGAGGAAGCAGACTGCAGTCTATACCAATCAGAATTTCAAAGACAGAAAATGCAGATTTATTGACATTTCAGAGGAACCGGCTACTTCCATCATCACATTAATATAACTGATATTTTTCACAGATCCTCCATCTACCATTATCCACAAAGCCTTGGTGCTTCCTTCCACATCATTTCCAGTTCAGTGTTCACCAGTAATCCTGTCATTCAACACTATTTAGTCATACATACTAGCAGCATTGTTAAAGAAATAGGTAATACGTGACAGATGTAACCATGCAGTTGTGGTATAATTACTGGGAAGGGCCAAAGATATTTTTCCCCAAATCATCCACACCACATTCGGGTGTATCCAGCCTCCTATTCAATAGATATCGCGGGCTTTTCCCCAGAAGCACAATTGCCGAAGTGTGAAGCCGACCAGTCACCCCGACAAGTGTCGAGGGTGAGATGGCGTGGAGCTATATTTCCACTTCTGCATACACCACGGCGTCTCATCCATGCCACGGCGTACTCACGGACAACTTGCTGTACGATATCTGTACTCTAAGATATAGAATCTTTCGACAGATGGCACGAATTAAGTTCGACAGGTCGCTTGGATTGTCGGGATCGATTGCGCCGAACCAAATATGGCACAGATGAGGATTGAATGGAACTCTAATCCATGGTATCGTAGGTGGTTAGTATACCCAGTATTCATACAAATTTTAATTTCTAGGTTATGATCAGAGTTATGATCAGAATGAAATATACTGCGTTGGTAAGGTGCGTAAAACAAAAAGTAGAGGTTTTGTGGTCCTTTCGTACGTAGTAGTTGTAATTTTTTACCGTGTAGTATATTGTGTTGTAGTATTTAATCTGTTGGTGGGAACCAAAGTGGTTGTACTTCATCCACAAATTGGAAGAATTACGTAAGAATTTTGGAAACAGGTTAGGTAATGATATTGCAGTAGTTTCACGTATTCAAGCGAATACTGACGTTTCGCGTTATAAAATTACGGATTTGAGGGTACTGAAATTTTAATTACTTTAGTTATGCTATAATAATATGCCTTTTGTGCATGTTTTTCATTTTCAGCCCTCGGTTTTTTATGTGAGTGTAGACGTGGTATACTATGCGAGATTTTAAGTTTTCCCAGCTGCAACTGTATAAATTGCTACATTCCATGTTGTGACGCGCTGTAATCTGTCTGGAGGGTACGGTTCCTTCTAATCTGGTAAATTTCTACCGTAGTACGCGGCTTCACAACCCAAAAGACGACAATCTTTATGTTATTCCTACCCTAATTTTAATTACTTTAGTTATGCTATAATAATATGCCTTTTGTGCATGTTTTTTATGTGAGTGTAGACGTGGCATACTATGCGAGATTTTAAGTTTTCCCAGCTGCAACTGTATAAATTGCTACATTCCATGTTGTGACGCGCTGTAATCTGTCTGGAGGGTGCAGGTTCCTTCTAATCTCTGGTAAATTTCTACCGTAGTACGCGGCTTCACAACCCAAAAGACGACAATCTTTATGTTATTCCTACCCTTTGCTCTTTACCGCACGTCGTTAATGTAGTACTCATTGTGGATCAATAGAGAAATTGGCGGGTTTATGTGTTTGGTGCAAGTTTCATTATTTGATTTATGAATCTTTCCATTTATGACTTGTTTCTCGTTGATCTTTGAATAATAGAAATAGAACCTACTTCATTCTCTTTTATGATGAGCTCTGTTACTGGTGAGAGTGGGAATATTAATTGTATACATTTTTTATGGTGTCCACTTCTGTTCAACAGTTTAATTTGCAGAGAGCTGTTAATGTTTCACTCACCATTACATTTAAAATAATTGTACACACTTTGCACCACATGCCATCATTGCTTTCATAGAGTCACGTCCAACCAAAACTCAGAAACCTTATTGCATTTTATTGAGGCCTGTGTTGTAAATTAGTGCTGTTACAAACCATTTCCTTAAATAGTATTGTCATCAAAAGTAAAAACTACTATTTACATTTTAAGTAACTTTAAAGTTGTGCACAACCTGGAAATGTTTTACAGTTTTAAAAACTCAGAATGTTAATAAGTAAGGTATGTCATTGTTAAAATATATTATGCTGTTTTGGGGGTTTCCATGCATTAGTTAAGAATATATGTGCTGATGTAAAATACAGTGTGTGATATTTGAGATTTTTGTGGTGGTGGTTATGGGGGGTTACTGGCATCTGGAATGAAATGCCTTGTAGACTGGTAGAAGCGTTTTAGAGTGGTCTGTTGCCTCCCTTCATCTGCTGTACTACATATGAAGCTAAACTTCCAATTTGCCATGATTGAGATGAAGTACAGTGGGTTTATTTTATTTTTATTTCCTTAATAGTTACATTTCAAGTAACAAAATAGGAACTTGAACCAACTTTTTGTGGAAAATTAAAGTATTGACTCTCATGCTTTTTCCAGAGTACTACAAGTTAATCAAAATCAGATATTTCTGAGGCTGGCTAGGTTCAGGTATGTGAAATGTTTGTTTGCAATAAAATGTGACTTGTATTGTACATACCTCATGTGTAATTACTTTAATTTTCTCTGTATCTTACATTGTTTAGGTTATTGTACCCAGTTTTATTTCACTAACCAAATGCAAAACATTAATTATGTATAAATATTAAAGGCATGTCTCTGACATGTTTTGGGACAAGTGTACCACCTAAGGGGAGAACAAATTGCCAGCTTTAAAACCAATTGCAAATGATGCCTGTTATTTACAAGGTTCTATTTATTTATTTCAAATACATTCCATAGATTCTTATCAGGCAAGCCTGAGGATATAGAAACTAAACAGATCATGAGAGTAAATGTGCTACGTAACACACATCAAATTAAAATTAATAAAATTCATAACTTATTATTATTATTAACAAATAAGGTAATAATTATTGTCATAATAAGGCCTTTAATTTTCTTCAATCTGTAGTTGCTTCATTTTTTATGTCATTTAAGTATAAGAGGTGAAACTTGTACAGGTCTTTAAAAACTTAAGGTTAAAATATTATTACAACATTTCTTACATAGTTAAATAGGTTAAATAGATTATTGTTATTGCATTTGGTAGTGGCAACATCCTACTGTCATGGCCACATGACACAGCACAAACACAGAGACCCAGTCCACTGTGGACTGAGATACACACTAGAGATCTGAACATGTGGTGCCATGGCTACAAATATAACCTTGGATGTCTTCTTTGAATGCATGATAATTGCTTGTTTTGCATTCTCGAAGAATTCTTTTCAATATTGATTGTCAGTTAAATAGCCCTTCCTTGGTCTGTACATGTTTAGTGCTTCAGTTTACATATTAAATTATGTATTACAAAAAAATAATTAATATCTCAGCCCCTGAACAGATTTCTTTTACAGATCAACCACATACCTGAAACAGGAAGGGCATCATCATGAAAAATCAACTGTCGATGAACGTGATATTAAACACTTTGATGACATGGCCAGTAGGTGGTGGGATGAAAGGGGAGAATTGAAGGTTCTTCATGCATTAAACAAACTGAGGTGACATCACGTTTTATGGATGTGACATTTTGGGTTCTCTAATCTTTTCCCATTCTTATTTCTGACTTTGTACAGATTCATGAAAAAATTTAACAAGTACTTTTTCGTTGTGGGGATGTATGAACTCATAGCACATGACTGATGTAACTAGGTAGGTCATTCTAGGAACAAAGAACTAATGAATGTAGAATTTTTTTGTGATGTAACAAAGTAAGTTAGTCAGTTCCCTGGCATCTTTTAAAAGAACCTGAATTACAGATTTTCTTACCTGGTCTATGATTCTGCAATTATATTGCAGGAATTGTGTCTGCATTTTTAAAATAAGAGCCTATTTGCATGACATTTTAAACTCATATAGCCTCTGTTCTTATTGCATATTGACAAGTCTTTTATGTGCTATTGTGTTTAATGTGTTTGCTTGCCATGACTGTTAAAGGTTTTTTAAGTTACAGGAGTAAACTCCAAATTTCTTAATTTCTGTATTTAAAATTTTAACGTATATGATCATGATGATCATGATTGCATGTTTGTATGTATGTGCGTGTGTGTGTGTGTGTATGAAAGTAACCATATACTGGCTGGAGAACTGGTATTTCTGTGCATACTGTACAGTCAGTCCGAGAAGTTTATCCAGCTTCACATGGGTTATGGATTTAGAATGTAATCATGCAAATCATACAGTAAGCCTTGTTTCCTACAGGGTGCCTCTTATCCGAGATGGCCTTCTCAATGTCGGGCAGATTGATTTAACACAATGGCAGAGTCCTCAGCCTCTGCATGGGATGAAGATATTGGATGTTGGGTGTGGTGGCGGTATACTGACTGAAGTACGTGATTGAAGGGCTGAAATATTACTGTATACAGGCACCAGAGTCTGCATTCACTTATTTAGTATGGAGATATTTTATTGCTGATTTTAAAGTATAAAACTTTGATGTGTCATATTTGTGTTAAGTGTAGTCCAGTGTAGCATTCAATAATGTATAAAATTGCATCAAATTTAGCATTGATATATGTCACCTTCTGTCTAGTGTAGCAGAATGCAGAATGTTCCGCTGTGACACAAGACCAATTCTTGTTATCTGTTAGACATCTGTACAGTTTCTCTTGGAAGATCCATACATTGCCAGGTAGTCTTGCTGCCGTTTCACATGATGTCAGTAACTCACAAATGTGTAACAGAAGAAGTATTTCTGCACACTTTTCTTCTGGCTGTATGCAAATTGTGATAGGGGGTAGGTCCAGGTTGTTGCTATGTCATGCTATGGCAAGGAGGGAACATTATCATTGTATTAGCACACAAGTTTAAATGACCTGCTTAGGGCAGTAGATGAACCTGAAATGTCTGCAGTCACTGTGAAGCAGATACAGGTGACAGAGTTCCACCCTCAAATTGCTTACTGATGTGTGCTAGCTGTGCACTGTGCCTGGTGAATACAATCACTGCCAGGCTGAAGCTGTGTCTGTCAAGTGTGTTACAGCAGATGTAACTAGTGATCTTCATGTGGTGTTGACTTAATTGTAGAATCACATTAAATTCTCAACATTGCAGCCACTTGCAAGAATTGGTGCCAATGTAACCGGCATAGATGCTAGTCAAAGAATGATTGATACAGCATGTTCACATGCTTATGAAGATCCTAGTGTATCAGATTCCATTACTTATATACATGGAACAATAGAGGAACATGCAAATAAGCACAAGGAATTTTATGATGTAGTTGTTGCATCAGAAGTACTGGAACATGTTGTTCATAAGGATTTGTTTCTGGATGCATGTGTATTATCACTGAAGGTAAGAAGACACATTATTATTATTGTTGTTGTTGTGTTGGTCATTGTTATTATTACCTTTTTTTTTGTTTTTGGGGTGAGGGATGGAGGGAAAGAAGGGTACAACGAAAGTAAGAGAACTACACCCTTAGCTTTGCTTTGTGTTCATGTGACAAGTTGAGAACTGCATAATCCAGTTTCATTAAATTTGATGTTGTCGATTTTTGGTAAAATTTGCCAGTTTCAGTTTTTGCTAAAACTGAAAAAGAATAATAGACATTTACATGAAAACTAACATGTGTTTCTGTGCATGTTGTGACCATAACTGAGGTTTTTATTACATGTTCATTGAAATGAAATATTTTGAACCAGAGCTGTAGAGAAATGAAACATATCTTGTTCTGGATACAGCTTGCTTGTAAATGTAGAATTTTTTAGGTACTTTTCTGCTAGGGGGTAAAAGTGCTGGAATCGCAATGCAGTGTACACAGTTCCTATCATTGTTATTGCATTACAGTGTTAATCAGAGTAACTGTGAACAGAGCACCAAAATGAGCAACATTAATGTAATTAAAGTGAATTACAAAAGAATCTGAAACATTCAGAATCCAATCATCAACGAGGGATTAGCATGTTGATTTGCAAGGCCATGTATCCAAATTGATTGTCACACTGTCTTGGTTGGTATAGTGTGATGATGAGAACTGAACTTGTGAAGTTAACAAAGAGTACACAGTATACAGTTCCGGTCTGGTTTCTTGAACTGCAAAGTGATGAATGGGGAAAGAGAAAGCACAGCTGTTTACCTCTGGGACCAGCCATTCTGCTTCTGACTGCTGCCTGGTCCTTTGAGCTGGGGCTGGAATTTGGCTTGGAACTGATTAGAGAAGAGGTACATTTATTACTGAACAGAGACCCAGCTGGCATTATTTATTTTGTAGCAGACTTAATAGCAGACCCAGAGTATAATGTTTACTTGATTGGGCCTGCAGTTTACCAAGTAGGCAGATGTGATAGTTGAGCAGTTTCACATTTATCCCCACAAGATGAGCCTCATTATCATCCCCTTCACACATGCATTGGCCTACTGCAAACATTTAGGACATCCTGCATGCTACAATGTTCAGTAAAAAAAAAAATTCAGACATGTAAGACACAGACCACCTTTTTTATGATCAGCCTTAACTACTTTATTGTGTTGACTGCCTGCTAAGAAAGTTTGATATTGGGGTGAAGTTGAGAGGGGGAGCAGAGGTAAAACTGTACTTATTCTTAACCTCATCACTAGGTTGAGGTGAGTGCTCATGTCATGCTCCAGCCAGTTTACTCCTGTGGTTGAACTCCTTCAGTACCCATTGATTAGGTGGTTGGGTGGACCCCAGAACCAGTCTCAATGTTTTGGGAAGATAAAATTATCTTGCCCCAGCTGGGAATTGAACACCATATTGTGCAATCCTTAACTTAGTCATTGTATTAATATTGCAGTACATTTTGTGGAGCTGTTCAGTTCATAACGGTGAAGGGCTTAAGAGTGTATGTGGCAAGTGCTGCACAGACATGTGTGTACTACACAGTCCTGCATTTCCAAGACCCATACCATGTGTCTGCAACCCATGGCCCCCACCAGTTCAGTATGTGGTCCACAACCACATTTTGGAATTGTGTACATACCATAAAAATGTCACAATGAATGAAGCAGTTCGGTATTTTTTTCCGTGTGCTGCCTGCAATAGTGGGTGTGGCCATTTGCCATAAAATTGTTTGGAGACTCATGACCTACATAATGTGTGCCACTTTTAGAAGACTATCTACAAGTAACTCATCACAATACACTCTTCTGGGATGTGACATCATGTATTTGTTAGGTATGTACCACAGTTTTTGAGAAACCTGCAGTCTTCATCTTCAGGGTGTTTCCTCTTCTATGCTGCAGATTGCAGTAGGAGGTTTAGCTGAAACTGTGGTGCTAAACTCTACAAGTTTGTATTCCAGAAGACCACAGTCATAATACATACATGGAACATCCAGAAAGTAGAGATACAAATGCAATAACATTGTTTAAAAACATTTCTTAACAAAATCAAGTAAAAAAAAAAAAACTCCTAATGCATACCTTTAGCTATTTTTCAACATTATTCACCTCCTTTGTCAAGGCATTATTTCAGCCTGGGTACAAGTTTCTGTGTACTGATGTCATAGACCTCTGTCACCTGTGCACATAACCATGTAGTGAATTTTTCACCTGTTGGTCTTTGTGAAACTTCTGGCTGGGCAGTTGTTTCTTCAAATATAAAAACAAATGGTAATCACTGGGAGTGAGGTCTGGGCTGTGAGTGAGGTGGTCTACAACTTCACAGTGGTGATTTCCTGTCCCCTCCCACCCATTTTGTATCAATTTCTGGATAACCCTTGTACCTGGGGCCATGAGAACTTCAGCTATCTGTAGGTAACTTACCAACTTCTTAGCATGTTGCTGTAGCTTGCTGTTTTTTCCAGCCTGGTGGATCAATCTTTATCACAACTTTGAACAGAACATGTTTATTGTGGGCTTTTGGTATTGTCTTGGCGGAATATGTTCTGAGACTGGTGCCGCAAGGAACTCATGAATTGGACAAGTGTGTTACGCCACATGAAGCAGAAGCCTTACTTGAAAAGTGTGAGTATTCTGTGGCATAGACGTTGTGTAGTTTACATGATGGTTAATTTGTTACAAAAATAACTTGGATGCCGTTCGTGTCGTGTGTGTGTGTGTGTTATGGGTTTTGTTATAATGTTTTTAACATTATAGTGCATTTGTAATTGGTGACAAAACACTCAACAAGCAAAAGTGTTATAAAGTCTTTAAATTTCAAGTTGAATCCCTGCAGTTTGAGAGCTCCGGTCTTCTGGATTGTGGCCCTCTGTTAGCGTTTCCCACTGTTAGTTTGAAACCCTTACCCAGGGATGCTGTCACATCCCATAAGACTTGGATCATCACAATGTGGAAACCTCAAATCTCATGCAGTTTACACTTCTATCAAAGTATCTCTCTAGCTAAGCAACAAATGGGCATGTGACAGTATGTTGTGTAACATACTGGTTTTCACTGGCGAAGATAGTCTGTTTCATTAGCTCTCAGAAGATCCTATTAGCACATAACAAGGTTGTATATGATTCAGGATTGTATGGTGCTGCCCTCTGTCTCCATACAGTGGTTGGATAGTGCTTACATGGCTACCTGCTTGTGGGTCAATTAGAGAGACTGCATGTGACAGAGTTAATTTGTTACACGATCTGTAGGCGTGGGCTCTGTGACCTACTGGTGGTCACTGACTGCGTCATAAGCTACTTTATTATATTTCCCTGCATGTAGTTAAGCTGTTACATAAATTGGTCTCTGCGTTTGGGGACGGGGGGATCTAATCCCATTCAGTCTCAATATATTTCTCATTATTATGTTTTGTTATGAATGTGGATCAATACGAGGTTAATTTGGATATTCACAGTAAGGATACTAGACAAAGATCCAATCATCAACACACAACATCTAAATTGTCACTTTATCAAAGAGGTTCTTACTGTACGGGCATTAAGATTTTTAAGCCTTCCTTTTCATATAAAAGGTTTGTCTCGTCATATTAAACAGCTTAAATTGGGTTTAAGGAAGTTTTCTTTTTTCAGATTCTTTTTATGCAGTGGATGAATATTTTAATTACAGTAGAAACTCAGATCTTGGTTGGCTACATAATATATTTCCTTTTATAATTACATTATTAGTAGCCTTTCATGACATTTAAATGCATTTCATGCATGTTCTTATTAAATTTGTTACTACCATCTTATATATATATATATGACTTAGTGTTGTATGCATTAATTCTTTGTTGAGTTGTATGTATAAAATCTAATTGTATTCAATTTATTATATTCACGGTAGGTATCTTCCAGCTGTTTTCAGTTTCTATAATTTAATAATACATACACAATTCTATTGTATTATTATTGTTATATTATTTGTATCTTCTTTTAGTGTTGTGTTTCATATTTGATTTATTGAATCTTCTTCTATTGTTTATTTCAACAGTTATTTGTAAATCTGTAATTGCTGGTCAGTTCTATATTCCACGGTTTCATATGTAACTTTTGTGGATTAATTAAATGTGAATAAAGAATGAATGGATGGATGGATGGATGAGGCATGTCTGTGAGCCAGAGGAAAACATATATTCACTTTATTATATATATTTCAGTCAACACAACTATATAATAAAAGCATAAGTTAAAGCGACATGTTTTGACTTACAAAGTCATCGTCAGGCTAAGCTAAGAACCATGAAGTTCTTTACAATGTGGCTGCATGCATTTGGGATCCCAGGTGGCTCACAATTTGTGCTGTGATTTGTACCATGTACATAACATGACATACCTATTATACTATTATATTAGGGTCAAGTATATGACGTGTGCTATTTCCTGGGGCCATTGTTCACTGATTGGGCTTCTGGTTGTTATGTCCGTTGTGGTTGTATTGGCTCTCCTACTTTTTAGTTTTCCGGTGGATGGGGTGGGGATGAGGGATGTGCCTGTCCGCTTGTTCTTTGTAGTCTGTTACTGCTTTCTGTTTTGGATCGGTTGCATCGTGTCTAATTCTGCAATCATGAAATCGGATCTTTTATGTTCTGTTGTAACAGTTTGAGTACTGCGGCATGCATAAGCATATAAAGTTGTATTACTTACAGTTTTTTTTGCGAGACGGTTGCCAGCTTCTTCGTGCAGTAGTGGGCGGGCTTCTGTCACTGTGTAGCTTACCCTTCCTGGGGGGGGGGTGAATGGCTTCCCACAACTGAGCTAGAAATAACTCAGTTGTGGGAAGCCATTCAACTGTAAGTAATTCAACTTTATACACTTACGCATGCCGCAATACTCAGACTGTTACGACAGAATATAAAAGATCCGATTTCATAATTGCAGAACTAGACAAGACACAACCGATCCAAAACAGAAAGCAGTAAGAGACTACAAAGAACAAGCTGACAGACGCACCCCCCCCCCCCCCCCCCCCCCCCCCCCCCCCAAAAAAAAAAAAAAAAGAAAGGGGGAATGACACTTGGGGAAACCAAGAAAAAAAAAAACCCGGCCCAAAAAGCAAAAAAATTTCAAAAAAACAAGAAGTAGAGGGGCATTGACTCTTGGGGAACCCATGAATTAAAGCTGCCTGTCCCTACAGCAAACAAATTTCTAAAAGCGACGGACACTGTATTGTTGAAAAACTAAAATTATTTTCCAACAGGGGGGAGAAAAAAAAAAAAAAAAAAAATCCCAGCCTAACCTCAGAAGCGGAAAGGAACGATCAGCGGCTTCTTGATGTACATCGCATTGCGAGAGACACCGACTCAAGTTCTGAATGTGTGCTGACTTTTTTTGTTTTCATCTCATTCGAGTCTGTATCGTGTGGTACAAAAACATAACATCCGGAAAGACGTAAACACACTTTGTGTACACTAAAGTTCCCCCCCCCCCCCCCCCCCCCCCCCCCCGGCGGTTGGGGGCTTTGGGGGCCCCCCCCCCCGGGCGGGGGGGGGGAGAACC
>Ga0123357_10011217_pt1 | contig 11471 bp, 11 predicted proteins | sample TergutEmb28metaG_FD_89873 | JGI IMG/M metagenome (GOLD analysis project Ga0123357, IMG submission 89873) | Embiratermes neotenicus P4 segment gut microbial communities from Petit-Saut dam, French Guiana - Emb289 P4 | ecosystem: Host-associated > Arthropoda: Insects > Digestive system > Gut ...
CAACATGTTTCAGACATTAATATATCCATCATCAGGAGCTTGCGACTATTCTGTTGAATTATCACATTGGTCGTATTGTTCTTGGTTCGATGTGTGTTGGAGTTTCGGTGTGGTTGGGTTGGACTGAAGCCTGCAACACGGATACCACTCCAACCCAACCACACCGAAACTCCAACACACATCGAATCAAGAACAATACGACCAATACAACCAATGTGGTAATTCAACAGAATAGTCGCAAGCTCCTGATGATGGATTTATTAATATATTAATGTCCGAAACATGTTGAGCACATAAGAAGTGAAATAAAATAGCAAGTGACATCAAGATGGTCTTTTATTCTTCAACTATCACAATGATGCACCGTCCAATAAACATAAGATGACACAGCAAAGTTTGTGAGCTGCTTCAGAACAGGAATGGGTTTTCTGCTACCCAATTGTGGCAAATGAAAAATAAGCAATAACACTTTGAGGCTGTGGTATTGAAAAGTTTACACGTTCACATGACAGCAGGATTGAAAGTATATCTGAAAACATAACTTCATTTGTGTTTTGTTCAAATAGTAAAGAATTTATGCCTTATGATTAAAAGAACAGACTGAGTGTTAATGGTAATTTGTAGACTTTCATCACAGAAATAAATGTAGAAGCCACCGTTGTAGTTTATTTCAGGTACACACACACACACACACCATTTTCTGTACAAAACTGAATTTACAATAATAATAATTTTGTCTTTAGGATAAACTTTGTATTAAGAGCTTGGTATTTAAAGGGCTGAAATGTTAAGTACAGATATGCGTCTCTTAACGACGGAGATACGTTCCGAGAAATGCGTCATTTGGTGATTTAATCGTTGTGCGAACATCATAAAGTGTACTTACAAAAATGTAGATAGTATAGCCTACTACACATCTAGGTTTGTAGCCTAGGAGCAATAGGCTGTACACTGCGGTCCATCATTGACCGAAATGTCGTTATATGGCGCATACCTCTACCCTCATTCATTGTGCTCACTTCAGATCTCAATAATGACAATAACATGAAGTACTTGAAACTGTGCATTTTGAATATTTTATTAGAATATGCCCAGATCTCAATAATGACAATAACAGAAAGTATCTGAACCTGTGAATTCTGAATATTTTATTAGAATATGTCTTTGCTACAACATTTTGCATGTTCCCACTTTTACAATGGTATCTGTAGAAATATGGCACATACTGTTTCATTCCTAAATATCAGTGTATTTCTGTTGTCTCTGAATAAATATCTAAAACTGTCAAAGAGAAGTTTTCTGTATGTTTGCTAAAGGTTTTGAGGTTGGAATGGAATTACTATAGGTTTACCTATCATTTTTGAATGATGATTTGACCATCTATGAATAATTATGGAATGTTTCAGACTCAGTTAGATTGACTTTAGTTCCAGTTTCTTCCTGGTAAATGTACATGAGGTGCATAATTAATACTAGTCATAAATTTACAATGAGAAACACCCATATCTATTCTTACTTCTGCATCACTATAAATACTTTTGAGCTGTGGTGTTGAAATCCTGGGTGCCTGGTCACTGGTGTGACCAAATTTTGTACAGTTGTACCTAATATTTGTGGTTACCATCCATATTTCATGGTGCCTTGGTGTGGTGGTCCAAGGCCATGCAAAAAACCACTAAAACCCAATTAGGCAGGATTCAAAGAATGGCCTGCCTAGCCATCGTGGGGGTTATGAAATTGACCCCTACTGCAGCAATGGAGATACGCTTGAATCTGACTCCGTTGGATCTGGTGATCCAGGCGGAGGCGAGGATGGCACTCTACAGGCTGTGTATACTCAAGCAACCAGCCAATCCTAAGGCAGAGGCAGGGTTGCTATCTATCTGGAAAAATGTAAGTGACCCTCTTTCGGAAATGCGGGCGGACCACACTACTCCAGTTTACTATTACTCCAAAGTCTTCAGTGTCAGTATAGACTGGGAATATTGGAAAAATAAAGACCCAGTGTTCCCTGAGGACGCTCTGATCTGGTTCACTGATGGCTCTAGGGCTAACTTGGGGACAGGGTCTGGCAATTTTGGCTTGAGACCAAATAGAAGTCTTAGCTTCCCTTTGGATAAATTTGCCACAGTTTTTCAAACTGAAATATATGCCATTCTACAATGTGCATGCAAAAATATAGAAGGGCCTATAAGAATAAGCGGATTCTTATTTTCTCTGACAGCCAGGCTGCACTTAAGGCACTTAGTGGCCCGAAAGTGACCTCTGGACTGGTTGCAGAATGCCTGGATGCTCTCTCGGTGTTGGCTAGCCTGAATGAGGTTACCCTTGCTTGGGTGCCGGGGCACCGGGGCATTTCCGGCAATGAGGAGGCTGATAAGCTCGCTAGACAAGCGTCAGCCACGCCGTTACTCGGTCCAGAGCCGGCTCTTGGAATACCCAAGTGTTCGGTAAGAGGAACAATTACGAACTGGACAGAGATGCAACATCTTAGAGCCTGGATAGACTTGCCAGGCCTCAAACATGGCAAACTATTTATAGATAGACCATGTAAGAAAAGAGCCAACGACCTACTTAATTTAAGTACGCATCAACTACAAATGGTAACCGCAATCTACACAGGGCATGCACCTGTAAGTGGGCACCTGTATACTATGGGCCTGTTTGATGGGGATCCATCCTGTAGATTTTGCGGGACGGAGACTGAAACCGTGCAGCACATTATTTGCTGTTGCGAGGCGTTGGCTCAACAGCATTATAATGTCTTTGGGAGGCTGACGGTAGAACCAAAAGACATAAGCACAGCCTCAGTAAGGGACCTTTGCCTCTTCATACAAGGCACAGGGCTATTGAGGCTGTGCTGAATGAAATATTAGGGCTGCACAATAAGCCTAAGGCTGTGGTGCATTCGGTGCATAAGCTGACGGGCCCTAAGAAGAAGAATATTTGTGGTTCCTCGGTACGGAGCTTGCTTCATGTTACTCTTCCAGTATCTATAATTTTGAAGCGGCTCCTAGATTTTTGTAAAATCTGTGTACCCTTGCTTGTAAGTGGATTCAATGTGTGTTTAGTACAGGCATAAGAAACATGTGGCCCATGGGCAGCATGCAGTCTGCCAGTTCACATATGGTCCTTGCACTGACCTTGTTCTAAAATCACAATGTGACCCACCTCAGTATTAAATATTATATTTTATCCACTGATACAATCTCATTTTTTGACTTGTCCATCATTTGAATTTTTTAAATAAAAAAAAACATTGTGTTTTGGAAACCGGCTCTGCTTCCGTCTTCAGCTACAGAAGCACCCAACCTGGTGGACCCCTTAGATTGAGCTATTCTCAGTCACTGGGTACCATAGAAACACTCTGATATCCCTTGATCAGCAAAGAATTGTTGAAATAATACACTTGATCCCATGAAGATTCGCAATTTTCTCTACACGTCGTGTTAGTAATGTTTATATACGCGTGTTCCAGTTTTTTGTCTTGCCTGTGGTGTGATCAGTTTGAGTTCACAGCTCTTTTTTTATGGTTGTAATTTGAGAAGTGTTCCAGGCTTTATTTTTTGAGGCTTGTGGTTGTTTTAATTCTTTTCTACAGCTCATTTCTTGTTACTATCCACGTACTTGATTTGTTCTCAGGCACGTATCTGAACAAGTTGAGTGTTTCTGTTGTACCCAGTGATTATCAGTCACTTGCTGGAATTAGCACTGATGTCCAGCAAACTTCAACCTGTCAAGTGAGAGGACTCACAGTGAATATACTAAAGAAATATACTTGTATATACCTGGAGGGTTACTGCAGGTGTCACACAATCCCTGGTCAGGATTTAAATCCACTATTCCTGTGTCACACTATCATGCTTGATGGCAGCATCCTTTTTTACTTTAGGATGTGGAGCATTTGAATTAGTTCCTTTGTAAAAGTCTTTGAGAAGTTGCATGGCTCGATCACTTTCTAATCCTCCTACCATTGGTGAGGGTTCAGGATAGAGCAGAGCAGTGTTCAAAACTGATGTATGGCCACCAAAACGGTCATTTCTACAACCATATGTGACAGCAGCCACGTGCAGACTATGCAGTGCTGAAGCACACATAATGCAAGGCTCCACTGTCACCCACACCTGTAATGTTACATTACCATCACATCACTAGCACAGTGTTCTAAACTGTTGTAGATCATTAATCTATAACTAGTTCTGTGGTACTAAAACTACCTAACATAACCCAGTCAGCTGAATCCAGCTCAAAACTTCTTTCCCCAAAAATCAGTATGCTCTTAATCCCCTTTTAGTCTACATGGCTGTCCACCAAAATTCTAAACATCTCCTGTTTCCATCCTCCCAAGCTGTGTGTCCTGTACATTTTCACTTGCCTGATTTAATTCCCAACAATAATTTTTAAAAATTTATTTATTTCCTTATTACAGAGTATCCTTAGAACTTCCTCTGATCTGACCAGAGTAATAGATGAATTTACACTTTTTGGCATGAAATGTTCAAACAGCTCTAAATGAAGAAACCCCTGACAGTATGGGAAAGTTCAAGAAATGGGAGTGGTTTCTTGTTTTGTCTACCCATCAATGACCCTCTCAGTATATTCTTCCTCAGAGCCTTGTTAATGGATAACCCATAATCAGTGTCACAATGCAGAGGATACTTGCACATGATGGTGGTCGTGATTCTAACATGACAAATATTACTAGTTATCAGGAAGACTGGTACCCTGCGCACACATGCAAGGCCAGAAATTTACCTTTATGTCAGCCATGACAGTAGCAAAGCTTTGGTCATTTGCTATACACCATTCTGCTGTCTGATCTAAGCAGTTCAGCTCTGCATGTCTTGTAGCATTCCGAGTTTCATTAACAGTATTACGACCTCTGGCAATTATTTCACCATTGTAAACAAAAACACATCCCACAGGCACTTCTCCGGCCTCCAGAGCTTCAGTTGCCAAGTCTAAAGCTTCATCCATCCACTTCTTTTCCATTGTTACAATGGCAGTCCAATGCCTCCCAGTAGCATAACTTCAATTTCTGCTCCTCTAGTCAGAAACGTGATTAAGAAACCTTTAGACTTATGGGTACTTCAGGAACACAATCTAATACCATGTATCCTACCTAGCCTCAATTTTTAAAATTCTCGGGCCGCACACAGACATGCATCTTGTTTCAAAGATTTTATTTATCACTATCCAGAAGTTCCGAAAGGTGCATTCGTTAATACCGAGCAGACATGCGAACCGTACAATAATTTTGTCCTGTATCACTTGTCTTTCCCGGCTCTTGCTAGACTGTGTCACAGACGAAAGCTCATACGTCATAATTTGTATCAACGTACCAACTACGTGGAAGTGTTTACTAATCGTTACCATTACACAGTACTCCAGGAATTACAACATAAATGATGGCACAAAGATTTCGGTTTAGGTTAGTATGAAAATCGCAAAAGTGAAGCGCAAATTCTGCATTTGTTTCCATATCCATTATGCATTTTCACTCTGTAGTATGTCTACATTCTCTCTGCTAAAGATTACTCCAATACATACACACGCACAAAAACACATGCGAAATCTTAGACACCGTCACTGACAACCAATACCACAGATTTATATATGCCAATACACACGGATTAGCACATTCCCATGGGTGTGTATTCGCCTGTGCAAAAACTCTGATAAGCAGCAGAGAAGTTTAGTTATATATGATCTGTGAGTGTAGGGATCATGGAGCAGAGTAGGTAGGGATTACGCAAACTTCTGTATTAGCGTAACCCTGATGGTTGGTACTACATTCAAGTTAGGTGCTGATGTGTTTTATTTTGTGAGTGATTGTTAATGATCTGTGTTGTTATGCGACTCGAGAAAGCCCATCATTTGTCAGCCTTTAGTTGAGGATACAATTATCGTGTTGAGTGCTGTAACGGCGGTGTAGGTCATGGTTGAAATGCATATGCCTTTCCGATGTCGGTGTGGTTGGTGAGACGTAATGTGTGAAGAACGGGGAATTGTGTAGAGTAGGGTCGTTGCGCGAAGTATGATGCCGTCAACGTGAACATAACCGACTCAAATTAATGTGACATTTGCTGTCCAAAATAATTCTTGGCTAACCAAACCTATCCTAACCAAGCTTGTGCTATCATAAACTGCCAAAACGTAACCGACACAAACATGTGTCATTATGAACGTATGTAGTATCGTAAAATAGGGTAAAACTAAAGGATTATACTCCTGAGGAGAAGTACAGTGTGTAGGCGCAACAGTTGGTACGAGGGGGAGGAGAATACTGTTTTCCATGTGAACATAGGTTGACTGCAATGTTAAAGTAAAGTATGTATGAAGTGAAACAAAACATAGTCATTCACTGGCAGCATTAGCAAAATGTGAAAATGCACCCGTTTGAGCCCATGTACGCAGCCATTGCGAACGGCGACTGCAGTATAGTGCGTATATAGGTACTGAGATGCAAAAATGTTTTTTAATCACGTAAGCACCATTCTCACGTTGTATTCATGTTCCATTGGTACAATGTAATCATAGCAGTTTAGGGGTTAAATAACGAAGTAATGATTTGTTATAAATCACAGTTCATGTGTTCTCATTATGATTCTCTGCCCTGCTCAGTATACATTTTAATTCCCATCTTTCTGACTTGCTGCACATTTTAATGCTTGATTTTTCTCTTGTCTCTTGGAAGTTGTACTTTTGTTATTAAAGAATGTGAGAACTGATGTTCTTGTTTTAGTAACTGAAGTTGCAGTATATCCATTTGCATAGTGAATGTCCTTTTGCCACCATAGATATATCAATACAATTTACCATAGAAATGTGGTGTGTTTAAACATTACACATTATTACATTTCCTTCCAGATTCTGCAAAAATATTCCACGCTTACCAGAATTGTAACACTGTATGCTTAGATTTGTGTAAGTTACTTCCATATCCAACCCACAGCTATCACGTGTGATGAACCAGGTGCACATATACAACTGTATTGACAGAAATCATGGAGTTGAAGAAATATATCCAGCTGTGATGGAAAGCATGGTGTGTGTTTCATGTGCAGAAAATATTCCTATCGTTTCTTCGTTTGGTATATATTTGGTCATAGAAACTAATTTTCATGACAAGTCTTTGTGATATTGTTTGCAGTACCCAGAAATTATACAGTCTTAGTGTACTTATAGTGTGCTTTGTTGGTGTTTCTTGTAATATTATGCTTTGTACACAGTTAACAGTGTGTTATAAAAAACTGGTATATTCCATCTTGTGTGGTGTTACCAATTTGATGCAGTGCAGTGACACTATATTATAGAGATTCAGATTCTTTGGACTGTTACACCATGTGGACTTGTAAATAGTTACCAATGTTCCAAAGGATGGTGGCTTGCAGTTACATATGTCTATGTCACAGGCCATTCCTAAATAATAGAACTTGGTTTTTGCTCCTAATCATATGAGACTGGGCATCATACATGTCACCCAATGTGGAACTGCTGTATATCTGAAGGTTCCAGTGTTATGGGATGTGACACCGTATGGATTGTTGTATAGGTACAAATTATATGGGGGACCTAGCAGCCTTCATATTGAAGGTTGTCCAAGAAGACTGCCAGGAATACCAAACACCTCTTTTAATTCCCTCAAGATGAGGCAAGAAGCTCCTCCATAATATTGGTAATTTTTTACTGGTCAGCATGGGACAACATCCCAGAATACTTAAAAGCAGTACTGAGTTGAGAACCTCTTGAAATAGTATTCTATTTAGTGCAATGAGAGAAAAAACAGTCATTGTTGATTATGATGGTTTTTACAGCACTGCATGGATATACTGAAAGCTGAACCTGATTCATATAGTGGTAGCTGTTTAACATCTGATGGTGAAAATCAAACCATAGACATTAAAGTCGAGGAAGACCTAGATGTGAAGGAGGAGAAGGATCCTCTGGCTATGACATTTTCATCCATAAAATCTGAACATGAGGTGAGTTCTGTATGTCTAGTGATAAGCAGGTCTTACAAATATCTAGGATAGCATGGAATTTACTTTTTCTCTGTCTGTTTTTAAGTCAGTTTGTCCACATGAAACATCTCCACTAAGGTGCATGCATTTACAGCTTTCTCATGACAATCGTATTTTGTCGCTTGTTGCTTGTGAATTACTACTTTCATTTTATGTTAAGTCACTTGTAACTTGCGTGGATTTAAATGCTGAAGATTTGTACTCTTAGTTGAGTAAAGAGAGACCAACTTGATGTCACTTGCTTTATTATTTCTTTACTTAATGCTCAACACGTTTCGGATGTTAATATATCCATCCTCAGGAGCTTGCGACTTACGTGTTGAGTTATTTCGTGGGTTACGTTGATACCATACCATACCATACCAAACCACAGCGTCACTTGCTTTATTATTTCTTTACTTAATGCTCACCGCGTTTCGGATGTTAATATATCCATCCTCAGGAGCTTGCGACTTATGTGTTGAGTTATTTCGTGGATTACATTGATACCATACCAAACCACAACGTAACAACAACACACATCAAACCAGATCAATGTAACCCACGAAATAACTCAACACACAAGTCGCAAGCTCCTGAGGATGGATGTATTAACATCCGAAACGTGTTGAGCATTAAGTAAAGAAATAATAAAGCAAGTGACATCAAGTTGGTCTCTCTTTACTCAAGTATCAAGATGATGCACGCTCCAATAAACATAAAATTTGTACTCTTGTGTGTTTATCTTTCGTCTGGCCAAATCACCTTGATTCCAATCAGAAAGCAGTGTTCAAAAATGGTAACCTTAATAAGTTACATTGAAATATACGCAACTGTCATTGCCATTATCATCATCATCATCATTTCCTTATTGTTGTACTCATGCACTTGAACTTCTACAGTTACAAGCTGTATAAAACAGCTGGCATCATCATCATGATGATTTTCCCACCCGTGTTTTTGTGGGATTGAAATTTGTCCACTGATTGATATTATAAGTCTCAGGGTTCTGTCTTTTTAATGCGGAGTTTATTTTTTTTTATGTGTGTTGTGTAAGAATTGGTCCTTATGCCAGTTGTGCAGCAGCTGAAAATTTGATATTGTAGTGATACAGTTATTTTTAGTACGCAATTCTGAACCCTTGAACAGATGGTACAGTAATAGTGTATACGCTGATTTTTCATAGGGAATGATTATTTTTATTAAATTAGTTAATTTGTTATTTATTTGTTTATATGTTGCACCCTTTATGGTAGTGTCCTGTGTTATTAACCCTTTGACGCCTAACGACCCCTATAGTGGTCGTACCGCACTGCTAACCTCTAAACGTTGCATTTTATATATTTATTCAACAAATATAGGTACTGAATATTTTGAACACGGTATATACTCTCCGTTTTTCTCTTCAAAATGCAGTTTGTTTCATAATTCTAACGTATTTGGTTCCTGTTTATTCACATTTTATATACAGAGTGTGCTAAAATTTAAACAAATAATTCCAGCGCCAAAAGGTTAATTGTTTGCGCAGTATTGGTCATGCGACCTGTTTCTAGACACGAATTGTATCATTTACATTAGGCGCTGCATCATTATTACAATTCAAAGTGACTAAATGCTCTGTCATTATAATTTAATTTTACGAAACTTCTTCTTCATGTTTTGAGCCATGAAGATATCTTCAGGAAGTCAGTCGTAGAATACAAGAATTATGGTATAATGTTATGTCCAAGTATATATGGTACTATGGTAAATCTTCATTGTGTGTTATAAGATGCAGTAGATTCACAGTGGTGGAAGCAGTCTTGTGGTTAGGGGAGTGGGCTCAGTAACCACAAGACTGCTTTCACCACTGTGAATCTACTCCATCTTGTAACACACAATGATGGTTCACCATAGTACCATATATACTTGGACGTAGTATTATACCATACTGCTTGTATTCTACAACTAACTTCCTGATGATGGACCTTCATGGCCTGAAACGTGTAGAAGAGCTTCATAGAATTACAGTTATAACAAAGTGCATCTAGTTGGTTTTAATTCTAATAGTTGTCTCGCAATGCACGGTACAAACGACGTAAAATGTGCTTAGTCATCTATATTTAATTCAATTTATTTTGCATTCATTTTATCCATAGGGGTTGTGACCCGTCGGATATGGAACTTGTCAATACAGAAATAAGGTTACAAATATCATACATGATGTAATATACAATACAATTAGTCTCAAGATATATCTAAATAGGCAACATTCTGATTGTAATGTATCTGCAGAGAGTTATATTAGCTAAGGTGTTTTATCTAATATTTAGGGTTAGATATGATAAATCACAATAAAACATTAATACCATATAAGTGAAAGATACCGAAAATTATTAGATATTAATACAATTATTACAGTACTATGTGGTGAGAGGTATTTACAAGTTAATTCTGATATTATTGCTATCATAATATTCATTTAATGGTTTTTATTTATTTGTAATGATGCTGTTCACCTAGCACATTAATGAATGAGAATTGAACTGTTGTCAACATAAAGATTGTCATTGTTTGGTGTTTTCTGTAGTTGCAAGTTATTATTATTATTATTATTATTATTATATTTCCTGATTACTGTTGATTTAACACTGTATATTACTTGTTTATCGTTAATTGATTAGTTAATTAATTGCAAACACTTTCATCATATTAACCATATTTTTAAATAACATGTTAGTACTGTTTGTGCTGATTGAGTGGGTGTCCACTCAATGTTTGACATTGTCCATTTTGTGAAGTTCGTTCCATATACGTGACATTTGAGAAGTCATCTTTATTTCCCAGACTTCTTTAGTTGATCAGTTGACATTCTGACAAACTGCTTATTGTATTTCTTTTGAGATTAGTGGTACTTGTTGGGGGTCAGTCCTGGACCATTCCAATAAACTATGAACATAGTAACCTTGATCAGTGTTTTGGTCATGGTCTGTTGCCTAAATTTTTTAGAAAACATATTTGGAAACTTGATCTGTCAGCAACATCAGATGCTGCTGAGGGACGTGCATACCGCTCTTTGCATCATTTAGAAAGAGCTATAGCTTCTGTCATTGCAGTGACATGGGCCAGTCTCTGCTGTTGATTAACCGTGGATGCTTATGACACTAAGTCCCCACACTTTAGCAGCTTTGGTAGTTACAGGTCTTACTGGCATTTTCTTTATTCATGTAACTATCTATCTGTCTGTCTTCCCATCTACCTACCTATCTACCTACACAAGGCATTCAGAAATGATTTGGGCGGTGGCTTCTGTTTGGCAAATAACCAGCTATAAGATTGCTCCAATTGTCATTCGATAGTGTAGTCTTAGTACAGGGACTTTGAGAGATGGCTGAAGGGAGTTCTAGAGGTAAAGCGTCTCTCTCTGAGGGAGCTCTGTAAGGGAAACCTGAAGGAGGGGGGGGGGGGCTCCTTTACTGGGGACCCGGG
>Ga0123357_10011218_pt1 | contig 11471 bp, 2 predicted proteins | sample TergutEmb28metaG_FD_89873 | JGI IMG/M metagenome (GOLD analysis project Ga0123357, IMG submission 89873) | Embiratermes neotenicus P4 segment gut microbial communities from Petit-Saut dam, French Guiana - Emb289 P4 | ecosystem: Host-associated > Arthropoda: Insects > Digestive system > Gut ...
GTACCGTTCTTCTTCTCAGAGTTTACTGCTACTTGCATTTTCACGACATTTTTTCGATAAATACTCAAATATCAAATTTCATGAAAATCCGTGCAGTTGGAGCCGAGTTTGTTCTATGCGGACAGATGGATGGACGGACTAACAGACATGACGAAATAGTCACTTTTTCGCAATTTTGCGAAGGTGCCTGAAAAATGACACTCTGGGTTCCAGAATGGACGAAGCTTTCCTTAAAATATTCAAGATTACTGTGCTTCATGGAGACAGGTCATTCAGTCAGCCTGTGTACGAATGAGTCAGTCTGTCTCTCTATCTGTGTGTGAGGCAGTCAGCCATAGTATTTTGAGAGAAAGCTACTGGAGTTCAAACTGCCGGCAGGGCGACTGCCACGTTCACGTACTAGCCTACGGTTTTGCGTAACATCACAACACATAATAACATATATAACTGCATCAGCCCTCTTCATTTCGCCATTCCAAAATCCACAGCTTCAAATTTACGCCCTGAACGGCGCGGCTTTACACCCCTAAAATTTTACGAGTGACTTAAAGACTCAATTCTTTTGAGATGTTACGCCGCGTCGACTGGTTGATGGTTGCCGACCTTTTGGAAGCACCTTCTAAACGCCGGCAACTGTTCAGCAACCAAAACGATAATACATCCCAGAAGACTTCATTCAACCTTCACCAGAACCACTGTCAAAACTCACTCATATCCCAGCAATTAGCCTCTCACCACAGCGTGCTATAATCCTACGCGTGGATGTAAGTGGTGTAATTAAGTGTCGGACGACAGAACTGCACCTCGCCCTAAAATTACTCATTACCTGCAACTCACCAATTTACATTTCTGACAGCCCATTGACACGCAGTCTACGTGATTCACAGAAACAAGTCCACGTTATAGCACTATGTACTGCGCATGAGCAAGTTCTGAATTAAACTCTGCTTCCTTTCTTGTTTTACATTTCCACATCAAGCATGCCTTTTAACATCTGACCTGTGCGATGCATACATGACGAACTTGAAGGCTGGCTGCATGGAGACTACGACAGAGACGCCCTTTACAACTAAGTGCTAAGCAGAACCATTAACACAAGCGGCTTTACACGCAATGTCTCCCAACAACTGCACCAGAGCAGAGATCTTGTTGTCACTACAAACACTTCGCCAACAGTTCATTCCACCGGCGCATTCAGTCCCGTTTTCGCGGGATCCTGTCATATGTCCCACCTCAGAGCCAATTAAATTCACTTCACACACTGTGACAATAAAACCAACAAGTGCATATTAAAATACATATTTCATTGCAATATAATCGTGTTTAGTTAACGAAACACGTCATACAGCTCGACACACACAGAGACTCAGAACATAACGGGCCAGCACGACAGTAGGATCAATAGAAATGTGAGGACCATCAGTAAATATACTTGACATATTCTAGATATAACATTTATACATCCATATAACGAAGTGCATATTTATTACAGATTGAACATTCGGCCAACACATAGACTGATTTCATGAGAATTGTAGCAAAAAAAAAAAAAGTTTTAGCCCATTTTACTGTAAAATGGGACAATTTTAATGTTTTAATGATTTTGTAATGTTGAGGTTTCAACGACTATAGTATGAGAACTTGCATAAAGCCTATCTAAAACATCGTAATTATAAACTGTATTACAAACAGCTGCATTTGAAATAATTGTGTAACTTGGCAAGGCATTGATCACAAGCTCCCTGATGATGATACCAAAGTGTCGAAACATGTAGCTGTGTGATAATTCGTGAGATAATTGTGCATTTGTTGGTCGCTGTACAAAATAAAAAAAGATGCACGGAAAATGTATTAAAAGCAAGTGAGCATAAATTTAATCAAATTGTAAATGACTAAGACAGACCTTCCTGACAGCTGCCACTTCTGCTTTGTACTCAGGTCGTTTCAAGTTCAAGTACTGGCACAGAGAACAGATACTCTGACTAGTGTTTCACGACGTTTTACATAGTCTCTCCAGGCAATGCGGGGACAGAACTTCAAATGAAGCCACAATCCATTCCCACAACGTGCTTCACATTTCACAATCCCTCTTTATCATTCAAAGTATAAAAAGGTAAATCAGTCCTATTACAAGCCCGAGGTGCCCAGAGGGTTCCAGGAAGTTAAGGTTCCCAGATTACGTGACAATGGCCCAGGATGTTGGTAAGGTTGTCAGCCTTATGCACCGGCCGCTTTTTACCCCCAGGAAATACTCCTGGTACTCATTTCTGTTAGAGACCGAGTGTGATCGGAAGGATTATGTCAATGAAAAATTCCAATGACACCATCTAGAATCGAACCAGCGACCTTCCGATTGGTAGCTCAGCACCTTAACCACTGTGCTACCACGGTACCCATCATTCAAAGTATAAGTCAATCTAAAGAAAACACTGTCAAAATAAAGTCGAAACATTTAAATTCTGTCATTATTCTGTCCCCATATATCAAATCTTTCTTACAGTTCATAATACTTATGACGGGAGGCAGTAACTGCTTAAAATAATGTCCCTTGAGGCAACTGTGAGATACCTATGCTGCGGTCGGAAGAGCAGCGTCGACCTTTACTGATTAAGCGTCTTCTCCAGATAGTACCAGCGCTTCTTCCAATAAGCTGTCTACTAAAACTTTCTGAGTTCATGGCTTGTGTGTTCAGTGAAACTGAGACGTCTGTGAAGCGTTACAATATGTGAGCTTCAGGAAGAGGAAGGTTTAGGACTAGCTTTTGAATTAACAACTAAGGGTGGGAACTGTCAAAATGTCATGTACAAATTTCATAACTATTCATTGTGATTTATAGATAAAAGGCCAGGTTTTCCCCGTCTGTTGTTATGTAAATTACGCTCAGTACGTATATTATTACGGGACCGCGGCGGCACAGTGGTTAAGGTGATGTGCTACAAGTCGGAAGGTCACTAGTTCGATTCCAGATGATGTCACTTGAATTTTTCATTGACATAATCCTTCCGATCGCACTATGGCCCTGGAGTCGACTCAGCCTCTAACAGAAATGAGTATCAGGAGCATTTCCTGGGGGTAGAGGCGGCCGGTGCGTAAGGCTGACAACCTTACCACCATCATGTGCCGTTGTCATGTAATCTGGGAACCTTAACTTTCTGGAACCCTATGGGCCACTCCAGGCCTGTAACGGGACTGCTTTAACTTTTACGTATGTTATTAGGCAGTTATGATGAGAAACAGCAGATGTCAAAAGTGGAAGATGCACATGAACCTGTGGTACCATGAATACGTTTGCTCCGAAAATTTTTCCTTAGGCAGAATTTCCATCTACGTTGTCGGTTAATTAGCATTTTTATTTTTGTAATTGTACAATGTATTAAAATTAAGCATTTTGATTACGTTTGTTTTTAATAATTCCCACCCAAATTTCTAAGCGCTTTTTATTACTAAATAGATATAGCACCTGAAAGAAGGAAGTCTTACAGCGGCTTGTATAGCTGTTAACTTTCCAGGGTTCAGAATTCGGACGTTACCTCCTGTTCAAAATAAGTTGCTCCAGACAAAATAGGTCTGCTAGCTTTCAATAGATCACAACCGCCTATGCCGAAACCTGGTCCTACTCAGTATCAATAAATGTGTTATTTGTGCCCAAACCCAACTTTAGTTAACGTGCAAAACATTTAAGTTTCTCACGGACGTATATGGATTTTAAGACCAGGACTTTGTCGCAAGTGGCCCCGTGTAATTTGCTGTATAGCTGCCGAGTTGTTACCTTCATCTTCGGTGCATAAGAGAGAACCCCCAGACGTCGTCGCATTCCACAAGTCTGTAATCTTCATATGTGTATTTCTATAGAACGAACTCCCTGTAAATCCATCACAATACGCACACAGACTTCTAGCAAACTTCGAACCGCTATCACATTTGAATGCAGCCCTTAATTCTCAAGTTTCATTCAACAAACAAGTTCTGCCGATTTCTGGTGACGCGAATGAAAGTGACACGGAAAAAATATTCGCTGGGAAGTTCTATGAAACTAATATCTAGAAAACATGACATTGCGTGAAACTGCAGCTTCACGTACACAGCTTATAGCAGTAGACAAATTACGCTGCTAAGTGTGTGTAAGAAGTTGTGCGTAAATCCAGGAAGAATAAAATGACTTGTCATATCACCGAAATATACAGTTGAATGGTTAATGAATCTGTCACTTAAATGTTATACTACAAACGAAGAGGTCGAGATTTGAGGTTCTCATGGCGGTAATAAGATTACTGTATTCTGGGTTATGAGGCCGTGTACTTTGATTGATACCAACATTTCGTAGAAACCTGTCGTCTAAGGCAAATAAATTGGTAATATCAGTGCCTGGGTATTCAAACATATTTTGGAAAAAATTTCATTAATTTCTGTGTGACTTTACATTCGAACACGTAGGAATTCTAAATATGTGGTATGTGTGAGATATTTCAAAGCACTGTCATTCCACAGTGAGAAATTTATGTAGGCCTGCTGAAAATGTACAGCAATGCAGATCGCCAGTTATTAGACCCATCGCTGTCAAGTAGCACCCAGACGTGATTTAACATGTAACGGTTTTGGCGTCTCACTCATAACTCAGTCGTCGTCCACCTCACGTACAGTTACGTATCGTCTTACTAACGCTACACATTACTGTGCAGAAATCTGCAGGATTCTAAACAGTGTACATAGTGCGAAATCGTATATAGAAAAAGTCAATGCTTGTTATTCTACTAATACATAGCTAATTAAGTACTTATTAACACGTGCAGACGATGGTACCAATAAACAGTAGCCCAAATGTGGGCCAGTACTGTAACATACATCTTTGCCGAAACAATTGCAAAGCGTACCTCCATATAGCAGCACCGCATAGTACGTAGGGTTAGCGTATCCAACATGATATCCATACAAATGCAACTGTCTTTCTAACTGTTCGAGGTCAAAGCATGAACGTTTGCAGGAACACCGTCATTTCAAAGTATCCCTTAGGGGTTGAAATGCGCAAAAGTGGTTCACAGTAAAATAAGTACAGTGTTGCCAACTGTAATGTTGACCACGGTCCAATACGGAGGGTAGCTGCAAATATATTGAATAAGCAGTCGCGGACAGCCGACAAGGGGTGTTCCTCCAGCTTGGGGGTTGGGCGAGGTGCTAACAACTCCTCACCGTAAAAACGTATCCTGTTACGGTACGTTTACAATGTTGACCATGGACATTCCCCTTCTTGGTCAGTTGAATTTATTCTATGCCTGGTTTATTCAAAGGAGTTTCAATAACTCCTACCGGGATCTGTATACAACATCAACTAGGAAAGTTATCGGTGATCAAACAACTGGAAAAATATTGTAGATGGCAGTTGTGAATGCCAAATCTCTACCAGTATCACGGAATTTTCCTACAGGGACTGGCAAACAGAAGTCCGAACAGGTAGTATTCTGACCAAAATTTCAATGACAGCTCTCCCACTATAAAAGAGAAGTATTAGTACTCCAACACGACATTATGTGTCATCCAAAACGCCACACTACAATTTGAATAATAATGTCATGCACTGCCGTATTCTACGTGGAAAGCCACAGCCACACCACATGGAGACATCTGAAGATTAAATAATATTACACCTTTATATAAACTACGTATTAAATCCACTACCTACTCGCACAGAACAGAGACAGTGTGCATTACAAAGACCAACAATTTAATTCTGCGCAAGGCATGTAATCTCTACTAATTCTGCGACTCTTAACAAACACGCACATACACGGCGTGGCAAAATGCATAACGTCGTAACGTTACTACATGTGGAACACTTATTTACCACGGAATTTAACCGGTTAAGGACAATACCAGTTTCATCTGACAGTATATAGCACTCTACTGTAGTTTCTTTATCTATACAAATGGCATTATAAATATTTTTATAAACGGGTCGAACAATACATTTTTGAAGACTGTAGGCCCAAATGCAACGCAATGAACGTGGGTCCGTGCATCGTGGATCAAATTTAATAACTGTCCAACAAGATGCGACTGTATTCAGTTTATTATATTTCTGTAGGCAGCTGTACATGTTTCGGGTGTTGACATCCATCATCAGGAGCTCGTGCAACTGTAATTACAGCTTCTGGCACTGGTCAACCGGGTCTGCTACCATCCGCTCTCATTGTTGAGTTCCAACTCAACAACGAGAGCGGATGATAGTAGATCCGGGTATGTAAAGACTATTGTTTTGATCTCAACAGTGTTATTCCTGAAGTATTTTACAATAACTAAATCAGGTATAAACACAATATAATTAACTGACTTTGTTTACTGCATTTTCCGATATAACTTGTGTGTATATATATTTTTTGTTATATATTTTATATTTTGTTGCACATAATTTAAAAATACTACTTTTAACCATCCACCATTATTTTATATATCATATTCGTCAAGACTAGTAACATTCAATATGACCAATCTAGAATTTTAAATTGTATATTAGTATTAATAGCAGCGTATTTTACTCATTGTAGTTAATCAACACCAGAATCTGTAATTACAGTTGTACGAGCTCCTGATGATGGGTATCAAGACCCGAAACATGTACAGCTGCCTACAGAAATGTAACAAACTGAATAACTCGCATCTTGTTGGGTAATTATTAAATTTGAACAGAAACACGTTTCGCGCGTTATTTACACGCATTTCACGGGAATAAGTTCAAGCGCACTTGTAAATATGACTCTTCTCCCTGAATTACAGTTACACATTTGACAGACCTAATATGTGATGAATTAAAACCGTGGCGGTATTCTGTCCCCATGTAACAATCATTGTTACAGTTCCAAATACTTACTCCAGGTGGTAGCGACTGCCGAAAGAAAACAGTCATCATATAGCAGTCTAGCTTTACTTGTGCTTCTGCTGGTACTGCACCTTCCATTTTTACCACTGTGAAGCGACATCTAGATATAGCACCGCTTAAAGTATCAAGCTGCCGTCGCCAAGTCCCTGGCGGGCAATTTCGGTGAAACTGTCATTTCACGCTAGCCGTCAAAGGTCAAAACGCATGCCAGTGACTCAACGGCAAGTCGTTTGTGCAAGCCAAAGAGACGGTTGGAAATCGTCAAATATTCCGCTTGAAATCCCAGCAGACTTATCATTAGATTACACAAAGTGTCCCATTAAAACCTATTCGCCCATTTCTTTACAGAAGTATGCTCCAGACTTACGTGTTTAAACTCAGCGCCGGTCCAGTGGATTGCTGCAACATTACATACAGACCTTAATCACCACTATGCTTCACATTGCGTGGCAAATACACAAGGATCATTCACAGACGTCATCTCTCGATGTGACAAATATTAACTTGTGACGGTGTATTTTGAATAATGGACAGCAGGAAACACTGTGAGAGTCTTCAGACTTTCACAGCAAGTGTTAATCAAATCGAGGTTCTCTGTGTTATCACACAGTGTAGATAAGAGGTCTGCTCTGGAGTTTCGGAAGGTTGCACCGTCGCGGTCTTCAGGGTAACTGAAGGTGCTTCAGGTGTAATAACTCAAAAACCATAATTTGAAATGGCTTTTATTTATCAGTGCCTGAATATAACGTCAATTTACAACAACCTAGCCAGCAGTATTACCCAGTACACACCGGCTACACTGAGTCCTTCAGAAACTAGCAATAACTCAGCTAGTCAAAATTCCCCTTTTATAAAAACAAAGGATTTACCACTGGTACACAAAAGTCCGTCACTGGTAAGTAATCTGCCGGACATGACAGCAATCTAAACCTTACCCTCAGCGTATTTTATATAAATTTTTATCCCCTATATAAGGCCTAGACCTTCCAAGTAATCCCAAGTGTGTCATGACCCAGACGGTTAACCGTCAGCATCTTAATGCAGAGGCCCGGGTTCGTTCCCGGACGGACAAAGTGACACCTGGACAAGCTGTGTTTCTTCTGAGCTTCGGTTTTTCTTGTCAGGGTCATTCCATCAATACTCCATTTCCACACTTCACTCACCTACCATCGACGCTGTATAATCTGAGCGACCGGAAGCATCCTTAACCGTGGCAATGAAAATTATTCTTCTGAAATCCAGCAGTCTGGTCAAAATTTAAAATGACGTGTCGATCTGAGCTACACACTGGACCTGGTAGTGCAGAGTTTAACTTCACACTGGACCAACAAGGTTTAAACAGTTTCTCTCTGTTTCTACCATCTTCCCCCAGGGGCCTCTTGCCCACATGTTTTTGAACAAAAGATATGTAAGCATTTATAGTTTCTTCCTTGTATTGGTTTGCCGGATCATTCCTCTAATATGCGAATTCTCACCCAACAAAATGAACACTAAAAGTGGCTCATTTTGAACTTCTGCACAGACACTTACGTGTCACTAACGATAATTACGTATGTTAGTCGCAATACTCACACACCTAAACACCTTACTCCGGGATTAATTCGCTTATTTCTTTCCTCTCACCAGGCTCTTCAAAAACAGGCTCAACAGATTTCTTCTTCTTCTTCTTCTTCTTCTTCTCCTCCTCCTTCTTCTTCATCACTATCATCATCTTCTTCTTCTCATTCTTCATCATCTTCTCCTTTTTCATCATCATCATCTTCTTCTTCTCCTTCTTCATCTTCTTCTCGTCCTTTTTCTTCATCTTCATCATCATCATCATCATCTTCTTCTTCTTCTTCTTCTTCTTCTTCTTCTTCAGTATTTCCACTTGCTCTTCTCCATCCATTCCCATCCTGCGCTACTTGTTTCAATTAACAACTCCCATCTTTCTTATTTCATTCTCTCCTTCATTTTTCCACCCATCCCTCGGTTTCCCCTTAGCTCTATTTTGGAGTAGGTTGACTTGGTATACTCCTTTTTCTTCGTGTTTCTGGCATCATCCATCCGCCGTAGATGTCCCCTCCACCAATTTATCGTTTAGCAAATTAATTCTTCAGGGAGCTGCCACGTCAGATAAAATCATACAGTCATACATGGCTCTATTAGATTAGAATAGCTTTAAGGTAGTTATTCGACCCACGGTTTTACAAAACTCAATCAATAACCCTTCCTTCTATGTAACCAGACAATACTGGAGTTTTATTAACAATGGTAATTCAATTATCTACAAATTTGAAGAAGACTTTTGTAAACGAAAACATCTTGTATTTGCCCAACGTTTCTCCAGAGCTATAACATACAAACTCATAATATGTACAAAGTTCTCCTTGAGAAAGCACAGCTCTCAGCTCTGAAGCACCCGCTGAGGCTTCGTCTAACGTAAATATCAAATATATTGTTGCTGTATTTTCTTTCCTATTCAAAACGTAAAAATGTTTACTCTAGTTCCGATCACAATGTACACGAAACGGAAGCACCTAAAATGTCTATGGAGGCGTAAAGAAGAAAGGACTGCTAAAAATCATACGTATACAGACGCCATGAGCACAATGGTCTCTATACGGCACGCTTATATCTCTATCTGAAATCAAACAAACATACTTCTTATTATTTCAAATCTAATATCGTTTTATAGGTAACTTCCAGGAAATGGAAAATTAAAACGAGCAGAAAGTAAAACGCTTTCCATTTTACAAGAACTGCATGACCCTTGAAGTTGGGACCGATACGTTTTTCCGAAACGGCGGTAAGAAACTACCATTCTACGCTGCGTAAACTACCCCTCACCCCCTGAAAAAAAAGTACAGATCTGCTGTGCACGTATTCGTTCCCTGTGCCCTACTCCCTTGCCGGAATGTTACGCCGTTCCGACTGGCACATGTCAAAGCTGTCCGTACGATGAATACTACTTGACCTTGAATATACAGGCACAACAATTCCTGTAACTTCAGACACTGACTATTTAACAATTTGACATACCTGCATTTATGGACAGTTTGACACATAATAACGACAAATGCAAGAGTATTAAGATGTACACCTGCACTTACAATCCACCTACACACCGACATGTTTCGATCTTCTTAGATCATCTTCAGGGAGGCTTATATCAAACAAGCTTATAAAACTCAGACGAATTATCAAATCCATTAAAATTTTAGCCCTTAAGTTTTTGGATATCACATAATTCGTAGCAGATGTGCAAAACTGATCCATATAATGTCAGTATCGTGCTAGCTATCAACATACACTTGCCGCTCCCTTGATATGAGAACATATATAATTCTATAACGCTATGATATTGGTACTATACGGACCTATTCTGCACCCCTACTACCAATTTCATGACCCACAATCATTAAGGACCAAAATTTTAATTTGTTTAATAATTCATCTGTTTTATATGCTTGACTGATATAAGACTCCCTGAAGATTATCTAAGAAGAACGAAACACGTTGGAGTATTAGTGGACTCTACATGCAAGTGCATACTTTAATGACTGTGAATTTGTTGATATTATCTATTAAACTATTTACTAGTCGACATAACATCCGACAAGACAAAAATGTTCAGTTTGGTTTTGTTGGTGCGTGTGTAGTATAAAATAGAACACTTTCTATTTCATGAGTACCCTGAAGAAATCGGATCTCGGCATGACCTACAAAACATGGATCTCCCCTCGAAGGTGCTTTTGCGTGTACGCTGTAAACTTTACAGCCTTGTAAAAATAGGCAGTTCTCTGTTTAATAGACACAATATCAACACAATCCTATAATAATGTAAACACAATAAAATTCGTTTTCTTCATTTCTTAGTGCAAACTTAAATTCACGTTATCAGCTTTTATGGGCTGGGCTAGGACACTAAGTAGAGGATGGATATGAATGAATTATTCTGCAGTGGTGCTTACGAACCAAAGCTGTAGAACGCCCTTTGTGTCTCAAAGCGCGTTACATTCCCAAATTACCATTATCAGAATGCTACCAATATACAACTATTTTTGCTCTGAAGATGGATATATCACATCCATCGTACCTTCAGTAAGCCCACTACGTCACATAAAACACGATTCTAATCTGATTTTTCTAAACGTTAGAAATCAATCAGGGGCAAGCAATGTTATAAATCATTAAAACAGATAGGCTGTATCGGTCAGAATCAATTACATTCGCCTCTTAACGGAGATTATCTCATGAATACATGTGGTAATTATTTTCTTATTTAATTTGGTTGAAAACGAAGCTACCGTACACAGTTTGAGTGCAATAAGAGGTAACAGCACGAAATTTATTTACGTGGATATTTTACATAACTCACTTAACTTGATATCACAAAACATACAAATATGATTCAAATACTTTAATTATCAACCAACTAATGCACTTACATCAAATTTCACATTAAAACACTTAAAATCGCTCCGACATGTTTCGATCCTAAGATCATACTCAGGGAGAGAATGTTGAGAATGCGCCTGGCGCATTCTCAACAACGTACTCTTACACAACACGACATGCTGCCACAACATCCTGTTAATATAAAGGAATTATTTTGTGA
>Ga0123357_10011219_pt1 | contig 11470 bp, 4 predicted proteins | sample TergutEmb28metaG_FD_89873 | JGI IMG/M metagenome (GOLD analysis project Ga0123357, IMG submission 89873) | Embiratermes neotenicus P4 segment gut microbial communities from Petit-Saut dam, French Guiana - Emb289 P4 | ecosystem: Host-associated > Arthropoda: Insects > Digestive system > Gut ...
ATATATATATATATATATATATATATATATATATATTGTTCTGGGGCCAGACTTAGGGAAACCAAGAATTTACACAACAAATTAGCTGTCTTTACAATCCATTTAGCCTCATTTTTCATATAGCAGTCCATAAACTATTTTTTTTTTTCATTCTGGAAAAGTCCGTACATTATATAGAAGTAGACGAGGGAAGAGGCTGTGAATTGGTTGTAACATTGTTTATTTTAAAAACAGGCACGTATAATTATTATAATTAGAACATCACGATATACTTTGACAGATCAGGACTCAAATATCTGACCACGCCTGTCTGAAACACTGTACGTAAGTGCATTCCCCTTCTCTTTCTGTTCCGCTTTTGCTCTTTAATGTTTTTTTGCCGGGGAAATATTCTGCGAGTTTCATGTGAGTTACACTCGATGTTTGAGTAGAATACCTTGCAAATCTTTATGTAAAATGTGTGTTCTTTTCATTCGATTTTGAATATGGATATACCGTAATAAAAGTCCCATAATACAAAATTTAACGCTTATCGGTTACCTGGCTTTAAAGTTGTTACATGCACTTTGACAGTGTGGAAAACATACCGAAGCTAATAGACGCAGTTTTGTAATTTTTCGTTGAGAACATGACTGAAATAATGGGGCTAAATTGGAACTACTGAGAATTATAATAAAATGGAACTGTTCTTACATTATCCTTGTGGACTCTTCTGTCGGCTAACAATCTGAACTCTATGTAGGCTCGATGCATTTTAACTGTCCTATACTAATCTCATGTTGAAATGTGTTTTGAACTGGTAATAAACCGAACATGTAAGTTACACAGTAATGCCACACATTATTGTATAATGAATCATTGAACACAATCACACGACGTATCCAATTAATTATAAGAGGATTATTGTCTAGAATACGCTTGGTTTGGCTTTGTCTCATTATTCTCTATTTTAATTATATGAATTAGGCCTCGTGGCCTGTACATGTTCACAGTTTATAAAATTCATCAACCGATGCATCGAATGGCGTACCTACACAGGATAGCGCAGAATAAACAAGAAAGTACGCGTAGCATTACAGTTATGGACCTTTGTGGACATATTCTGTTTAACTATCGCGAAAACAATAAGGTAACGTAAAATGTGCAGATGATATGAAACACGTGTTTCATATTTGTGTGTCGCTGTCGTTCGCAACGTCTTTCGCTCGTGTTGTACGGAGTTCTGCTCGAGACGATCACCGAGAGGCTTGTGGGACTTATTGCAATATGTCGGTTATTATTCGATTCTAACTAATATTAGAATGTGTTGAGAATTTTTGTTCTAAACTTTCTGTAACCGTGGTCGTAGCAATTATAGCTTGAAGTAAAGCGTAAAGTTACTAAATATGGGACCTGGACAGAGGGTGCCACACTTCGTTCCTCCACAAACGGAATTCTTACTCATTTACGTTGTCAAGGTCCTTGCGTTTGTCAGCTTTGACTGAAAAGAAATTACCGAAGTAGATGGGAGAAATGTTACTTGACAAATGCGTAAATGTATTGTTAGTCCGTTCATTATTTCTTTAAGTTTTGTTTGTTACAGTTACATTAATATTACACGAAACGTGTATAAACACGCGTTATCACAAACTCCAGTTTTTTCCCGTTACGTAACCAAAAAGCCTTTCATTCAATAAATTCGTCGTTTCCCTGTCTTTTCAGATCGAAGTCTTTCCGTTTTTACCTCAAATTCTTCTACAGAATCTTACAGTTACTGATTGCACCTTCTAGAGGAGGTTCATTAATCTTATTAAATAAACTTTCGCGGTTTCATTGGGGGTTTCAGTGCATGTATTTGGTTATTTAAACCTTCATAGCCTGTTGGTTACTTCGTGAACCATAAGGTTTAACATTCGATAATTCTGCCTTCTGCCAACACAGCATTTACGTGTTTCCTACGGCTGTCACAACAAACGGCCTTTCTTTCCTTATACATTAACCGACTGGTTTTTGTAATCGAGACAGTTTAATTTCGTCTCGAAAGCGTCTAGACCGGCTTTGAGGCCCACCCAGCCTGCCCGTCAATAGGTACCGGTGGCTCTTTCCCGGTAAGTAAAGCGGTCGGCGCGTTAAACTCTTCACATAGGGCAATAATGATATAAGCTGCACGTCCACTGTGATACGTGCTTTCATGTCATGCATGGGGACTGCGTCACCTTTTGTGTCAGTGGTGTGGCTTGACAACAGAAAATCAGCCCAGTTTCAATTGCTGTAGTCCGCAACTGTAATATTAAATACCTTGAAAATCAGTTAAGCCGTCCTTCATTTATTACGAACGGACGGACAAACGGATTGACACTCCAGGCGAAGGTTATGGTTGCAATGTTTTAAAGGGAACGCCCCCAAAATACGTGAGTGGCCTCAGCTTCCACTGCGGTTAAACACGCCAGTCGGAGTGCTCGAGCAGTCCAAAATGGAATTGAACCCCCCACTCCCAAATTGAACCCCCCACTCCCAAATGAATTGTTCCAGCACTCCAAAATGGAACTGATTGTAGACCGCGCGAAATCTATGAGACAATCGCCCTAAATATTTAACGCTGCAAACAGAAGTATATTCAGTAATTCATACGTGCTCATACAAACGCTGAGCAATGTCCCCCCTCTTTAATTCCTCCTGAAATGATTTTGAAGAAGTAATACGGCCAAAATCGTCCCTGAAAATTGATTGAGACCAAGTATTGCTAAGCAGTCCGCCAGATTAGCTTCTGTCTTTTATCTTTCCACGTAAAGACGGAGGCAGATTCAACCTCCAAAACATTGAGAGTTTTGGATCCGGAGCGATGGACAGTGTCCAGAAATTCAGTCAGGACTACGTTGTACCTTGCGTTCCGTATTTCATTTTTCTGTAAGATGGAAACCGGTTCATTGAAGTAGTAGACAATTTCAGCACACAGTTCGTGAGGAAGGTAAAGCCATCCCTATACAGGCCTGGACAGGCACTTAGGATTCCAGGAGTCTGAGGCTCCCGGAATTTCTAGACATTCGGCACTTGATTGTGGCAAGGTTTTTAGTCATACGCTTTATTATCCCCTAGGAGATACCCCCGGTACTCATTTCTGTTGGAGGATGTGTGGAACCCGGGAGCCATAGTGCGAAAAACTCCAATCGAAACCGCGACCTTCCGGCCTGTAGTGTACCCCAGTTCCTTGTGTCAGTTATCAAGATTCCTTTGGTCATAACCGTTTATATTGTCACTAGGTTCATGTAACATCGCTGTAAACATTTTGTTGGTAACGTTACATTCTCTAGTATCTACAGAAGAATTGAAGTAGGTCCGCTTCTGCATAGTTTTTTTTTTTTTTCGAAAAACTCACTTGTTACATGTTAATTTTTTGTATAAGTTCTGACGTGGTTTTTGCTGGATGAAATTAATTACTGGCCGGAAATTTACGTTAATACAACACAAATGCTTAAGTAATATATCTTAATATAGAAATAAACTTTATCCTAAAAGGAAAAAATACATTTTGACACAAATGTCAATGTAAGAAGCTTAAGGAAATACAGTGACTTTCAAATTTATATAATGGTTCCCCTTTATGTTAGCATACATCGTCGAGCACCTACATCATTTCTTAACGTTATTTGTGTCCTTCCATGCGGGAGTGCATGTGTGCAAGAAACGCTTTTTTGGGTGTTTACTTTATAAAGTTGTAATTTGCACGTTTAATTTTATAAATCATTCTGGTACCGGAAGCCTCGCGCCGCACCGGAAGATAACTAATGAAGTAAACTAACGCTGTGACCGTACTCGCAGTATTATGTTGGTGTATTCGTTTAAGCTCTGGTTATCAGAGTAAGAATTTACACAACAGATGGGACTCACGCAGAGAGATGCATTTTTCCCCTCTTGGGGACCGGGGTTTTAATTAACAGCCTATTTCGAAAGGGTTTGCATATCTGAGGAAATAAAATGCTGTGTGTTTTTGATTGTAAAAATGTCTGTACTTGCTGAGGAATTTGTGTGGGCACGAGAGGCAGGAAGTAGTAGGCGGCTGAGAAAAAAGGATTGTGAGAAGCATCGTGATTAGAAGTCGTCAAATACTATTTGCGTGAAAACGTCAAGCAGGTTGAATTGTGTCCAGGATTTTAGTCGAAAACCGGAAGGGAAGAATAAACATGGAAAATGTAGGCGTAAATGAGAGGATAATATTCAAGAGGCTCGTACGTACAGGAATGAGAGGACGAAGACTGAATTCACCTGTTTCGGACTTGGGACAAGTGGGACTCTTTTGAACACAGTAATGCACATTCGGGTTCCATAAAATACAGCGATATTCTTTACTTCTCAAGAGACTGTCCTCCATGGGGCCAGTACAAAATGTCTGTAATGATACTGCGAGAGGAAGTTCCGTAGATAGTGGAGACGATGACGCGCAGAGCGCCTGTCAAATATTTTTGAGCCTAAAATGGTTAGGTGACTAGCTGTAAATACAGGAGGAATGGACGGACATCGGAAGCTGTTCGTAGATCAGATAGCTTTTTCCCTCGGCCCCTGAATAAGTGACAAATGGAAGCCAAGTTTAAAAAAGTCCCCTCTGCAGGCCATAAATAACAGTACCAGCACAACTGATGTCTAAAATGCATGGTTACAGTGAAGCTCTGGTTTTGGCATTGATGTTCATTCATCGTCAACTTCTGACATTATCATATTTTTACATTTTACACTGCTTTATGTCACAATGTGCGTCATTAACATGTTACTGTATTATGCAGTGGCTTATGTCATTGCATGCGTTGATACGTAAATCTGCATGGACATTAAATAGTTTTGACGTCGAAGATGACATAGCAAAACGCATTTTCGGGAATATTGTACATAGATTGTCGAAGTGCTGATGGTTCATTTCTACTACGACAATACCCTATGTGCTTTTATATGCTACTTAGCGGAAATGCGCCCAGCAGCAGACTGTCTTCATGCGCCATTTCCGCTGCTAACAGATATTGCATAGTCAGTACTAATTTTACATTTTACATTCGGTTTATTGTGATTAAATTGTCAAAATGTAAACCAACAAATGCACATACTTCGTTAGAATTACAATAGTATGTCAGTACGCAAACTTCTACCTGTTTCGGGCCTGATTGGCCCATCATCAGGCAGTGAACAGTTGTAAAAACAGTCTTTTAACCTGTTTATCATCTCCAGTTGGTAGAAGTATTGTCGTAAGTTTGTCAATGTATGATGTAGAGTGGACGGATATGTGCACAGTTAGTGGATCAGCCTGTTGGTTTCTGTGTGTTCACGTTACGTGAAGTTAACAGCCACAACGAGAAGCGTCTTAGCGTGACCGGGCATTAAGTTTTAGGGAAATTCTGATCTATGAAAACTAACAATATGTATTTAATTTTATACGTGCACATATTTTAGATTTCTCTACCCCAAATTTGATGACGATGCAACAGGAGCAAACTCGGACACAACCAAGCCGACACTAACAGCTTCCTTTCGATTGAGTCCTTTAAGAGGCTACAGTATCCACAAGTGCCGTCTGCTTTAACCGTGAAATTCTCGATGTTTGAAAGTAATTCCATGCAGCAGAGTCCTTCTTGAGAAGCTTGTAGTTCCTCAAATAGTCGAGAAATTCCGGGCATTTTTTTCAATCCAAAATTTCATAACCGTCCCGGTACTGAGTCACTTCAATTCCGGCCTTAATATTATCGTCCCACGTACGCCTAGGGCTTCCAACTGGTTTTTTTTCTTTCAGATTGCCCAAACAAACCCATGTATTTACTCTTCTTCTCCATCGTGGCACATGCTCCGTCCACCTCATCCTTCTTAATTTTATCGCCCTGATAACAGTTAGGAGGGGGCTAGAATAGAATAGAATAATAATTGAGTTCGAACCCTTCCGGGCCCGATGCACCTAGGCTTTAAGACAGGCCCTTTGTGTCCCATATTCTATATTAAGTTAAAAGGAGCCCTGTTCCTTCAAGAAAGTTCCAGATGGCCCCCCGTACCTAATTCCTAATTACCTTCGGGTCCAAAACAAAGGAACCCCGGTATAAATGGCCGGAGTTCCACCTGACTGGAACCATCCCTAGAATCCCTGCCGGAGTCCCCTATTGCGGAACTCTCCTTAGACTTTGAATTATTCTCAAACTCGATGCCGCAGGATCAGGGGAAATATTTGGTCCACCAAGCAGAACCCCTTTACTTGGCAAAGCTAAATACAACTGGAAGGTCGCCCGGTATCCCAGAGGGTGCCGTTAAAGACAGACTCATCCACTGTCATTCATCCCTTAGGCACGGCACTCTTACCGTTGGATTGGGGATTGTTTTTCAAGGTTAACTACTTTAGATCCGCTGTGTTCTACGAAATAGGGTCACCACTCGTAGGATGTGGCTGTGCACCATGCACAGACGGTCTTGGGCAGAGAGAGGCTATAATCCGCATTTACCACCCCTGGAGAATAGCTAGAGCCCCCCTCGGGCCACCAGTGTCACCCGTCGGTAGCCCAGTGACCCCGGTACGGCCCGGCCGACTCCCCTTGACCCCTAGGAGGGGGCTAACTACGCGTCACCGTAAAAAAGAACATGTTACGACATGTTACAGAGGGCCTGTGCGGAAGTAAGGTACAAAATGTTACACTTACTGTGTATTTCTACTATTGTTTCTCACACCGCGATACTTTTATCGCATAAAAAATCCTCCCTCTGCCGACACATCCCATATCAGCTGCCGTTCTGAAGAAAATGACAAAAGAGAAAACCCATATTACAAAGATCAGCTTCTATGCTGTACTTTTGCATGTACTGCCGAACATTACAGTCCAAAGTGTAGCTCAGTATTCATGACGATATAATTACAGTTAGCGTATTTTCAATAGGGAAAAGAAACGTGGCAAACTGAAGGGCAGTTTTAACTCAGCAGCAGCTAAAGTAACACCGCTGCATTACGCCATTCTGTTTTGCCTACTTGAACTTGGCGTGACCACTTGGGGTACTGTCAGCTACATAAACGTTCAAGAGTACTCCACCCTGTCCCGTGAAAGGATAAAATTGATAATCCTCGTTAATATCTACAAACTATTACAGTGTCTTCTCTGTTTAATATTTGTAACGATCTCAGGGGCAGTGCGGTTTGGGATCGAATGGACACCACAACCGCGGCTTAGAAATCTGTACGTGTACAAATATTTGTGCAGTTTCTTTCATTGTACTGTCACGTGTAGATAGAGTCGTGTGATTGGTGCGTCCACATCAGATAATCGTCCTAACATTCAAAGAAGCCAATGATTTACAATCTGAACTTGACAAATGGCCTGATTCATGATTAGACCATGCAGCAGTGTACTTCTTGATAAAACGGGTCCTTCCACGCCTTATCAAGAAACTTCCCGCATTTGTACAACCCGAAGGTTAATTTCTATGTTAACAAGAGCTGTCACTTATCCCTATTCTTAACCAGACGAATCAAATGCACGCCATGTCGTACTGTTTCTTTGACGTCCATTATATTGCCCACCAGTCCCATTCCCTTTGTACTGGTAAGCCTGTCTAAAATAAAAGAACGAAGTCACCCTTTATTTAACACACTGATTTAAATCCTTTGCATTTTATCACCAGTTTTAATATCATATTGTGATATTCATACACGACAGAAAACTTCTTTTTAATAATTCGCTTCCAGATTTTATTACAGGTTCAAAGTTTTACAGGTTTAATCGGCCCCTGTTAAGCCATGAAGGCGTATGTGGATTGGAGGTGTAGCGCCACTTTTAATTAACTTTGGCTCTAGATTTGGTGAGTGGTAAGCTTCACGCTGCAACCAATTTAACCAGTGGAACGAGCAACGGGTGACCATTGTGTCGTAGCCTTTTTTGGCCCCACAGCCAGTCTGGAGAGAGAACTCTTTCGTCCCTGCCAGGAATTCAAATCATGAGTCTTCGGTCTTCAGCCCATAGCCTACCCATATGCGGAGTTAGCTGTTCTGGATCCAACATGTACAGTACTCGTATTATTAAAATTTCCTCATTGTGTGACGATGTTACATAATATACATGCGGTAATCCACGTCATTTTTTAATTAAAACAGTAATCACCTAATACAGTATTTACAATAAATGATTACATGACACAATTGTTCCAAAAGCTTCGCTCACTCATTGATACAGTTTTGAAAAGTAACTGGGAAACCACTGAAATAAAATGTTTCATTAATTAGCAATTTCTGGAATAAAACGACGAACAGATTTTGAACGGATTATAAGGCGAAATTAGGGATATCAGATATCGCTACATTATGTATCGATAATAATACACTACCAACTAATTATAATTTGGGTGTATGTAATGGGTGCAAAAATAGTTTCGTCGCTACTGATTGTTTCGGAATGGTTTGGCATTCACATATCATACCAATAGATGCCAGCATGAAAGTTACTCATTACTGAGATGGTTACACTAGTTGCTTTTTAACAATTCTGCGGGTCAGATATGTAACTGCGTACCCCGAATTATGCGAAAATTCCCTTTAACGTTATGGAACTTCACTAATGCAGATGTTTTATAGTATTAATATTTGTTACGTTGATATTTCATTGCACCCAAGTAGAGTTTTCCCTTTCCCTATAATTTGTTCCCGGTTTTATCGTCATTCGCTCGCAAAGCTTTACCGTAACCATGGAAACCTTAGTTGTGACTTATCGCAATCCAACCTTATTCATCGTTATATATATGTGTGTGTGTATATATATATGTATATATATGTATATTGCGATTGTTACTGATGATCCTTGATTCGAGACCAGATCAGAGATATTCCCGGCGGGTAAATATGTAAATTTACATTTGTATGAATTATTTATAAATCAGAACTTGGAGAGAAACGGATGCTGGTCTGTATAAAATTATACTGGCGCACTGGATGGAGGTTTAGTGCCCACATTGAGAAGTACGGACCTGTAAGGTTGTTGACATGTCGCGAGTAAAGGCGTTGTGGTTATTTTTATTACGGTATCTATCACGAAGAGGGATTTGGCCTACCCTTAATTAAGGGTCAGTGAACATATGGTCACTGATCCTTGCAAACAGAGACACGCCCTACAACATTCGGCCATAACATTAAACTGAGAACACACCTGTTTTATGAGTTAACAAGGCAAGCGGTCCTGAAGCTAGCCCAAGCTGTGTTGGCATAGAGAATTATGCCCGGGCTTTCGTACGCGCCAGACTAGTGACTTGGTAGACTGTGCTGTTAATAAAGAGGATGTAGTGATAAGATATTCCAGTGCCTTACGTAAATAACAACAGATATGGAACAATATCAATATCAGTGTTTCTAGACTTGCGGAAGTGTCTCTTAAGCTACTGTTTAATACATTTGTCGGTAAAATTGTACGCACGGCCCTTTGCTTTCAATACGTAATAATCTCTGAGTAAAGCAAATGCTGAACGGCTGGGACATTTGGGCAGTTCAGTGTTGTGGTGAAATTTGGATGACTTTGAAAGAGCGTTAACGTTTGATTGTGTTGTGCCGTAAATGAGAAGGCTGCTGTCTTCTAGAATCATGCTCCGCTGAGATACGAACTTTACAGTAATTCCGAGCAATTCCCTTTAATCTGGTCTTGATTCGTGCCGTTGTGATGATGATGATGATGATGATGATAATACTAATAATAGAAAAAGACACCGGCGATTACAACTAAGGATATTGTATTCTTTCTTTTGCGTGATTCCCCGGCGCCTGAATTTTATGTGCCGAAGTTTTGGAACACTGTTCCATCTTCATATGTGCTTACACCACCTGTGAAGATGAGAGAGTGTTCCGAAACGTCGGCACATAAAATTCAAGCGCCAAGGAATCACCCAAAAGAAAGAATACAACATTCAGAACAGGAAGGAAATTTGAAATCAACAACTAAGGATGTTTGTTTTACACATGGGAAATTTTCTTAACATATTTCGGCCGAAATGGGCCATCGTGCGGTACCACATTTTTTTAAAATGCACTAAGGAAAATCAGTCAGTCTACTCACGTACATTCTCAATGCCCAACACAAGAGTTCGAATCAACAACACATCCAAGTGTTCAGAGTAGAGTTTTACAGAAGTTGCCGTTGCAGGGTGGCCGTATTTCTTCCTGTAGTCGTGATGCTCGGTGTATTTCCAGGATGTTCATTCCGCATGTTAGCATCATTAGCGCTCGCACTGGACAGTAACCTGTGTTGTCAGTGTCTTTTTCTCATTTTGAGTCCATTTTCTACCGCGTGTATAATTTAATGTAAGTGTAGCCGGAGCATTTTGTACTGAATTTTTGGCACGGCATGCCATGTCCAACACAGTTCCTTGTGCCAGATGGTATTCCCCTACGAAATCATCCTTGTCCCTGTTATTAAAAAAAAACAGAATTGCCCATCCGGAAATGAAGTTTCCTAAGTTCATAATTGATGGAAACTAATATTCGACATAAGGTTTTGAAAAATAACAGTGAAATTGCTTAGAGAAGAATGTCGAACTGAATAAAGGCATTCGTTTTGGTAACGTCTGTTACTTCACAACATGATCATGTCTGGACAGATCCTCTGGGAAATTACGTTTCATTTATCGTCTTCTTTCGAAACGAATTTGCTGTTATTTATACAGCCTGACAAACCTTTTTTTTTTTTTAACTTGGCAGTGACGTTACAGAAAAACAAACGGATCAAGACCGGATCTTTATGGAACATTCCAGACTTGTCAAGATACGGAGGGGAAAGTCGGCCAAGTCAGCCCTTCCGTTTAATTAATGGAGTTTTGTCAGCTAGCTGAATTAGATTCCGCGAACGGGTGTCAAACACAGGCAGGCACTTCCTTTTGAGATGCTAAACAATGTTACTGTCTTCTCGAGTCCACAGTAAATACTTTATGGCCGAGAAGAGGATTCTTTCAAGTAGTAGCCGAGTTCCTTAAGGTGAATGAGTCTACAAATAAAACATTAACAAAAATAATAGATTTGTCTATATTGCTTCCCTGTTTCATGGTTGTCAGGAATGATTTATACGAGTATTCTAAGTAGTGCACTCTACATTTACCACAGAATTACTGATAACAGTTTTGCCACAAACAATGTATTTTTCGCAAGATATCTTTTTTATACTTTATCATCTTAACCACCAAATTCAAAAGATGATTTTTTACGGTCAGTAGGGTTAGGATTTGCGTAATGATGTGTGTTTTGTCGCTTTCTGTTAGCACCTGGAAGTTCGAAGCAAAATAATTAATTTCCCTGCACAAATTCGTGTAGGTTTAGCACACATGCACACATGCAGAGATATGGGGTACATATTAATATACATACATACATACTTACTTACTTACTTACTTAATTACTTAATTACTTACTTACTTACTCCATGGTGCAGAGTCCTTCTTGAGAAGCTAACTGGTTTGCAGCTAGTCAAGAAATTCCCCGCATTTCACGGAACCCGAAGGTTCATTACCG
>Ga0123357_10011220_pt1 | contig 11470 bp, 6 predicted proteins | sample TergutEmb28metaG_FD_89873 | JGI IMG/M metagenome (GOLD analysis project Ga0123357, IMG submission 89873) | Embiratermes neotenicus P4 segment gut microbial communities from Petit-Saut dam, French Guiana - Emb289 P4 | ecosystem: Host-associated > Arthropoda: Insects > Digestive system > Gut ...
CCCAGAAATGTATGTTGGTGGGGATGCCATCAACATCTAGACCATTGTGGTCACACAATGAACACTTATACATTGTTATGTATAAAGCAGGGATGCTGCTTGATATTGATTACACGATGTACACAAAGAATATAACAGGGATGCTGCTTGATGTTACACTGAAAACACTGATCGAAGCACTTGTGCACAACACTGTAGAAATGTGGTACTCACAATCAACTATATGTAAAATGCTGCACGATCAGCATGATGTGGGACAAGGTGTCACATAATTAAGTGTAAGGCAGGGATGCTGCCTGATGTTAATTACACTTCATTGATGATCTCCTTTGTTTCTTGGAGATCATACCGATGCAGATCTGGAGGCCGTGGAGTCTGGTTTTTAACTAGCTTAGCTTGGCCCAGGAGGATGCTAGCTTGGGTTTTGAAACAAAGACCATGGCCGGTCACTGGCGTCACCTTGGCGGACAGTAAGAGGGGGTGCGAGTAACATTAGACAGCGCTAGGGTCTCATACAAAGACCAAAGTGTGGGCCTAGCACTCTTGGAAATTTCCAATACCATTTCATCGGCTTAGATTCCTGCTTACCCAGCAATATCCTTGTTGCCAGGGCACGTTTTCAAAACACATGGCTTGATTTCACATATAGGAGCAAGAAACTTAAGCCATTCTCTATAGTTACAAGAAACATATGTTGTACTCTTTACCCTCTTATGAATAATACACAATAAAAAATGAAAACACAATGAAAATACAAAAATTTTGTCCCTTCGTGCTTGAACAAAGCCAGTTCAGAGAAGGTATTGAAAGACGTTAGATGTATATTAATTAAGTTTGGAATAAGAAAATCAAGAAAACACTGCTACTTAACACTTAATAGTCCATGCTAAAAACAAAGCAATTTAGAAGAAAAATAAGAGAATAATTTAGTAAATATATTTATTAAAATATGTTTTAAATGAAGGGAATGGAAGGTACTTCACAGCAGGTGGACAGTAGTACTGTAGCTTGAATATATTGCGTTACAGTGAACATTATCTGGAAGATAATGCACAGCAGGTGGACAGTGGTACTGCAGCATGAATGTAGTGCATTACAGTGAACATTCTCTGGAAAATTCTACACAGCAGGTGGACAGTGGTATTGTAGCTTGAATGGAGTGTGTTACAGTGAACATTACGAGGAAGATAATTCACAGCAGGTGTACAGTTGTATTGTAGCTGGAATGGAGTGTGTTACAGTGAACACAAGCTGAAAGATAACTCACAGCAGGTGGACAGTTGTATTGTAGCTGGAATGGAGCGTGTTACAGTGAACACAAGCTGAAAGATAACTCACAGCAGGTGGACAGTGGTATTGTAGCTTGAATGGAGTGTGTTACAGTGAACATTATGAGAACAGTACTGCACAGCAGATGGACAGTTGTATTGTAGCTTGAATGTAGTGTGTTACAGTGAACATTATGTGGAAGGTACTGCACAGCAGGTGGACAGTGGTATTGCAGCTTGAAAGGAGTGTGTTACAGTGAACACTAAGTGGAAGTTACTGCAACGCAGGTGGACAGTGTTATTGTAGCTTGAATGGGGTGTGTTACAGTGAACATTATGTGTAAGTTACTGTACAGCACGTGGACAGTGGTATTACAGCTTGAATGGAGTGTGTTACAGTGAACATTATGTGTAAGGTACTGCAATGCAGGTGCACAGTGTTATTGTAGCTTGAATGGGGTGTGTTACAGTAAACATTATGTGTAAGTTACTGCAACGCAGGTGGACAGTGTTATTGTAGCTTGAATGGTGTGTGTTATGGTCAACTTTATGTGGAAGATACTGCACAGCAGATGGACAGTGATAATGCAGCTTGAATGTAGTGTGACACAGTGAACTTTCTGAGGAAGGTACTGTGCAGCAGCTGGACAGTGTTATTGTAGCTTGAATTTGGTGTGTTACAGGGAACTTTATGTGTAAGTTATTGCACAGCAGGTGGACAGTTGTGTTGCAGGTTAAATGGAGTTTGTTATAGTGAACATTAGGTGGAAGATACTGTAAAGCATTTGGACAGTGATATTGTAACTTGAATGCAGTGTGTTACAGTGAATATTTTGTGGAAAATTCTTCACAGCAAGTGGACAATGGTATTGTAGCATGAATGGAATGTGTTACATTGAATATTTTGTGGAAACTTTTTCACAGCAGGTGGACAGTGGTATTGTAGCTTGAATGGATTGTGTTACAGTTAACATTATGTGAAAGGTACTGCACAGCAGGTGGACTGTGGTATTGTAGCTTGAATGGAGTGTGTTACAGTTAACATTATGTGAAAGTTACTGCACAGCAGGAGACAAGTGGTATTGCAGCTTGAATGGAGTGTGTTACACTGAATAATTTGTGGAAAATTCTTCACAACAGGAGGACAGTGTTATTTTACCTTGAATGGAGTGTGTTACAGTGAACATTATGTAGAAGGTAATACACAGCAGGGGAAGAGTGTTATTTTAGGTTGAATGGAGTGTGTTAGTGTGAACATTATCTGGAAGATAATTCACAGCAGGTGGACAGTGTTATTTTAGCTTGAATGGAGTGTGTTACAGTGAACATTATTTGGAAAGTACTGCACAGCAGAGGGACAGTGGTATTGTAGCTTGAATGGAGTGTCTTACAGTGAACATTATGTGAAAGTTATTGCACAGCAGGTTGATAGTGGGATTTTAGTTTTAGTGGAGTGTGTTACAATGAAAATTAGCTGGAAGATAATTTACAGCAGTTGGACAGAGGTATTGCAGCTTGAATGTAGTGTGTTAGAGTGAAAATTATGTGGAAGATACTGCACAGCATGTGGACAGTAGAACTTTAGCTTGAATGGATTGTGTTACAATGGACATTATCTGGAAGATAATTCACAGCAGGAGGAGATTAGTATTACAACTTGAATGGAGTGTGTTATGTTGAACATTTTGTGGAAGGTACAGCACAACAGGTGGACTGTGTTATTGTAGCTTGAATGGAGTGTGTTACTGTGAACATTATGTGGAAGATACTGCACAGCAGGTGGAGAGTGGTATTGTAGCTTGAATGTAGTGTGTTACAGTGAACATTATGTGGAAGGTACTGCACAGCAGGTGGACAGTGGTATTGCAGCTTGAATATATTGTGTTACAATGAACATTATGTTGAAGGTACTGTACAACAGGGATTATTTCCTTATACAGCATTAACTGACTGGTATTTTAAACTGAGATATAACCCTTTACAGTCCAATGGTCACTATTTATACCACGAGTTAACATTCACCAATTCTATGTTCTTCCCACACTGTATTTATATGTTTTTTTGGATCTGAGAAAATAACAGCGATTATTTCCCTATACAACATTAACTGCATGATTTTTATAAGAGAGATCTAACCCTTCACAGTCCTGTGGTCATTATATGTACCACAAATTTAACACTCACCCCTTATACGTTCTGCCCCCACATGGTATTTATGTGTTTTTTGGGGATCTTAGAACAAACAGCGATTATTTCCCTATACAACATTACCTGTCTGGTTTTTATAACAGAGATATTACTCTTCACAGTCCAGTGGTCACTATATGAACCACCAGTTTAACATTTACCAAACCCACGTTCTACCAACACACTGTATTTATAAGTTATTTGTGGATCCGAGAACAAACAGCGATTATTTCCCCATACAACATTAACTGCACGGTTTTATAAACCATTTTGTAACCCTTTACAGTCCATTGGTCACTATATGTACCACGAGTTTGTCATTCACCAATTCTACGTTCTGCCCCCATAGTCTATTAATGGTTTTTTGTAGATCTGGGAACAAACAGCAATTATTTCCCTATAAAACATAAATTGTAAGGTTTTATAACCCTTTTTGTAAACCATTACAGTCCAGTGGTCACTATATATATCGCCAGTTTAACATTCACCAATTCTACGTTCTGCCCACACAGTATAATTATGTGTTTTGTGTGGAACTGAGAAGAACAGCAATTATTTCCCTATACAGCATTAACTGACTGGTCTTTATAATATAGTTTCGACTCTTTACGGCACAGTGGTCACTATATGTACCACCAGTTTAACATTCAGCAATTTTACGTTCAGCCCACACTGTGTATTTATGTGTTTTGTGTGGATCTGAGAACAAACAGCGATTAATTCCACATATAACATTAACTTACTACTTTTTGTAACAGAGATATAACACTTTACAGATCTTTGGTCACTATATGTACCACTAGTTTAACATTTATCAATTTTATGTTCTGCACACACAGTGTATTTATGTGTTTTTGTGGATCTGAAAACCAACAACGTTTTTTCCCTATACAACATTTTCTGCCTAATGTTTATAATAAAGATGTAACTCTTTACAGCCCAGAGGTCACTATATGTTCTACCATTTTAACATTCACCAATTTTACGTTCTGCCCACACAGTGAGTATTTTGTTTTGTTTGGATTGGAGGACAAACGGCTATTATTTCTCTGTAGAGCATTAACTGTCTTATTTTTATAACAGAGTTGTAACCCTTTAAAGACCAGTGGTCACTATATGTACCAGCAATTTAACATTCACCAATTTTACGTTCTGCCCACACAGTGAATTTATGTTTTTTTTTTAATGTGAGAACAAACAGCATATATTTCACTATACAACATACAGTCTATGGTTTTTAAAGCAGAGATGTAACCCTTTACAGTGTAGTGGTCACTATATGTACCACCAGTTTTACATTCACAAAATCTACGTTCTGCCCACACAGTGTATATATGTGATTTATTTTGTGGATCTGAGTACAAACACAGATTATTTCCCTAACAAAGCTTAACTTTCTCCCTCCAAACAAAGTCTTGATTTATTCCACACCCTCTCAGTATATCAGTTGCAGTATTGCCATTCAGTGTACTTTGTACGTTGAGTTTGGAATGGTGTTATCAGTAGGCTAGGAAAGTAGAAAACGTTAAAATTTTTTTATATAAATTGGAGATGATTTTCTGCTTGTCATAGAAACCTTATATTTTGTGGTTACTTTAATTCGGTAATTTCCCGGGACACTAAACAAGTTGGAATGTTATGTGAGAACATGTTGTGGAGTGGGTCAGCAAAATTAGTGACATTTGTGTGTGACTAGCTGTACAATAAACTGAAATCGTTTAGAGAAAATTTAACTCCTTGAAATTTCCCTGGTTTCTCTAGTAGTATCTCCTGTGTGCTGCTGGTCAAATCAGACCAGGTTAACGGTTCATCTCTACTTATAAATCTATTCCCAAATATTCTCCTGCTTATGTGTTGCAGGAAAGTAGCGATGTTGCTTCCGATCGAGTAGTAAATATGATTTTGATGGCTTCTGTGTTAAAGACTGTTCGGATTACGTCTTTTGCTTCTTCATCCAACTGCTGATTGTCCTCGCAGGCAATCAACAACAGATAAGGTGTTACAGTTGACTGCATTAATGTACTTAAGTCCATCATCTGGTAAACCTTTAACAAACGTTTTAATTTCAGTACGGTGTATAGATCTTCAACAAAACAACCTGTCTTTTGAAGAGCCTGATGTAGACTGCGTTTGAATTGCGATGGCACACGTGCAGAATCCAGATTTATTCTTTCAGTGAAACAGACTAGTCCATTTAAATCGGCGAGGGCATCAGTTCAGTCGACTGCTGGCAGCCGAATTGTGCGCATCAGCGGTAGTAATGTTGGATACACCATGTTCCGAGGTAGTGTGAAGGGTACTGGCTACCCACTGCATTCGCCGGTTTCCCCTTAACTTGCCCTCCCTTGTGTCACGGTGTGCCATCACATTTCAACTGGACAATACCTTGATTAGTCCTGTCCATTCCTACCATTTAAACATTCGTAAATGCAAAACTTTCTGTTGTTTACTTTCTAGAAATTCTCTGAAACTCGAAGCATCGCAGTTAAATTCCAGTGTGCAATGGCTAATACTTTCTGTATAACTTATTGTTTGAAACTGATAAACCCCGTTTTTAACTTCATCTGATAACAAAACACGTTTTGACTCATCTCTTATCCCAAGGAACAGCTGAAGCAACCGTTTGACCTGGGGAATCAGTGCCTGTAATACACTGGAATTTCTACTACGTATTTTGCCACTTTCTATCTCAAAGCATTGCAATGTTTTTTCAGCATCTTCTTGGGCCTGATTTTCTTTCAATTCAGAGAACAATTCTTTTGGCTTAAAGAATTCCGGCCACTGTCGCAACCAACGATAGTTCTGTAACAACTCCTGCTCTTTCTCACTAAATGTGCTTAAACAATTCATCCGCTCGTCATTAATTTTAGTTTGATAACGAATCGGATAATAATGCGAGTGATGGAAAGATATCTCTTTAAAATTTGGATATTAATTATTCAAATGGGGACCGCGGTAGCACAGTTTTTATTGTGCTATGCTACAAATCGGAATGTCACTGGTTCGATTACAGATGGTGTCATTGGAATTTTACTTTGACATATTCCTTCCGATCACACTATGGCCCTGGTATCGACCCAACCTCTAACAGAAATGAGTATCAGGAGTATTTCCTTAGGCTAAAAGCGGCCGGTGCGTAAGGCTGACAACCTTACCACCATCCTGGGCCATTGACACGTAATCTGGAACCCTTAAATTCCTGGAACCCTCTGGGTCACTCCAGGCCTGTAATGGGACTGATTTACCTTTTAATTATTCAAATGCTTTGCCCATTCAAAGAACGCCATGTACTCTCCGACTCCCTTTAATCCTTCACTACCTGGCTAATCAATAACCAATTGTACTTTTAGTGGACCTTGCTCATCTTTACATTCTTGTCCCGTTTCAGGGTCAAATGCTTCCACAATTTTACCCATACTATGTGTTGCTACGTTACACAGTGTAGTACTTTATTTCCGCCCTCCCATGTCAGACATTTCAGCGAAGATGCGATAGACCGTACCTAAATGTGTGTTATATATATAAATGCGATTTGGAGCAGACAGATATCTAGTGATATCTAAGTTCTCTAACACGATGGAACGAGCATCGAGGCGTACATCTAGATTGTCAGTCATTTTAACAACGTATTCTTGCAACCTAGGCTATCAAAAACTACAATGTTGTAATGAAATGAATCTTATTCATCATTAGTTTAAAGGAAAATAGTTTCATCTCCCTTAAGATACTCAGCAGTGAATGTGGTTAATTGTGCTAGCCAGCCCCCTAAAGATTATCAGGTAAAGAACGGTTAAAAAACAGGCTCATTTTATTGGATTACATTCTTGCAGCACTTCAACAAATTTAGGTGCCATTTGTGGAACATGGTGTTTAAACACCACACCAAATACGTCTGTCCACAATGCTCCTAAATTTGTAGGCTTTGTGCCTCGATGAGCAATCACAACCTGCTAATGTTCTGAGTGCCAAAAGGCCGCCCGAATATGGACATTATTTTTGCTACTATTAGTCGCTGTCGTCAATAACTTCCTACCGTCCGGTAAGGCTAACCGCCCTTCATACTGAGCGTCAGTCTCTCGTTTTTCGTAGTCTCTGTGTGCTTTGGAGGCAAACTGGGCCTGTAAGTGGCAATGTGAACAGTCAGTTGGTGAAGGTATGGGGACTGAGGGTGTGTGATATTGTGTGGGGTGTTGGTATATGTGAGGAGCAGAGCGGTGGGTGTAATGGTTGGGATGGTTTGTTGGAGTTAACTGTGTGAGGGTAGGACGGTGGATGTAATGGTTGTGATGGTGTGTTGGAGTTAACTGTGTGAGGGCAGGATGGTGGGTGTAATGGTTGTGGTGCTTTGTTGGAGTTAACTGTGTGAGGGCAAGACGGTGGATGCAATGGTTATGACGGTTTGCTGCAGTTAAATGTGTGAGTGCAGGATGATGAATGTAACTTTTGTGATGGTTTGCTGGAGTTAAATGAGTGAAAGGCGGGACGGTGGAAGTAATGGTTGTGAAAGTTTGCTGGGGTTACCTGTGTGCGGGGAGGACGGTGGATATAATGGTTGTGATGGTTTAGTGGAGTTAAATGTGTGAGGGCATGTTGGTGGATGTAATGGTTGTGATTGTTTGGTGGAGTTTACTATGTGAGGGCAGGACGGTGGATATAATGGTTGTTATTGTTTGCTGGCGTTAAATGTGTGAGGGCAGGATTGTGGATGTAATGGTTAGGATGATTTGGTGGAGTTAACTGTGTGAGGGCAGGACGATGGATGTAATGGTTGTGATGGTTTGTTGGAGTTAACTTTGTGAGAGCAAGTTGGTGGATGTAATGTTTGTGATTGTTTGGTGGAGTTTACTATGTGAGGGCAGGACGGTGGATATAATGGTTGTGATGGTTTGCTGGAGTTAACTGTGTGAGAGCAAGTTGGTGGAAGTAATGGTTTGATGGATTGCTGGAGTTAATTGTGTATATTAGTGACTATATACAAAATTTAAGATATTTTAGGAACTGATCATTCAGTGGTGATTACTTGTTTAGTTTTTTGTGGTTGTGTTTTGGTGTATATACATATATATATATTTTCCCACATACATATATTTATACATTCTTACTTATATACACAGTGTGTACAATTCAATACACTACTGTAGTTTTCCAGATTAACAAATGCACACAATAATGCACATTGAGGGAAACATGAACATGGTATAATATTACAGTTAAAACACTGAATTAATTTTCCAGTACACAGTACTAATAGGAATGTAAAAATAATATTTCTATATATAAATTTCAACAAACAATTATAAATAATATATATTATGCTATTTGTAATAAAACAAATAATTTGAACAATCATTAAAATATTTAAAGAATGATAGACAGGATAAAAGGATTGTGTAACCAACATTACCTTGTACAAGCCACAATATAACCCACTTGCTCTGTGCCATACGGTTCACATACATCTTTTCACCACACAGCACACAGCTCACTGTACATATATAAATGATCCGTCTATCCTCTGGCTCTGTTGTTGGCTTCTTCATGCTGAATAGTTAGTTTATCCCCTACTTTGCAATTCATACATACATGTATACATGTACTGTAATAAATATAGCCTTAATATCATCTTCAAATAGGTGCATAATGATCCGATATGACACTATTTAGTTCTTCTATGGAACTGAAGTTAAACAAACACTGTAATTCAGTCTGCATTGTGCACAGTGTTGCAGTGAAACACAAGAAGTAGTTTTTTTTACCTAATTAGCATTAAATGGAATTTCCCAAGAAAGTATGTTTCTTGTAAATAATATACAGTACAATTAACAGTAACCCCTACAGTACTTGTATATTCCATACCACTAATAAACTCCCGAATCAACATTCTCTGACTGACATTCCAACCAACAGCACTCGGCCCCTTAATAACAACTTAACACAGTGCACTGCTGGTGCTAAGATTGCTCCATTCTCTACAATACAGTTGCAGTCTGTGCACAGTGACCTTACTGAAGACATTTTATATACACTTTACTAACTAAATATGTAGAAATGTTTTATGCAACAGCAAGTGAATTCTCAACACTGCACATTGTTACGTACAGTAAGAAATCAGAACAACAAACTTATCCTACACTTAACATTCTTTATCATGACCTGCAGTAAGTGTGTAAATTATGTCTTTGTAAAATAAAGAATTACAGCTACTTGTAAACTAAAAATATTTACAAAGAAGGATGTAAATCAAAATAACAAACCTATCCTACACTTAACATTCTTTATCATGACCTGCAGTAAGTGTGTAAAATAGGTTTTTGTACAAAAGAGAATTACATCTACTTGTAAAGTACAAAATATTTACAAAGAAAGATGTAAATCGAAACAACATACCTAACCTACACTTAACATTCTTTATCATGACCTGCAGTAAGTGTGTAAAATATGTCGTTGTACAAAGACAATTACAGTTACTTGTTGTTCGCCCGCTCTGGTAAAGGGAAACATTTAGCTGAATAGAAATTACTCTACTCAGTGTAATGATGCTGGTCAAAGAAATTTTTAATTTCTAATTAAAATCTCTACAATTTAATTTCTATATAAACTGGTTATTATACAAAAATACACTGAATATTAATGTAGTGCACCATGTGGTAGCACTGTTTGTATTGTGATTACTCTGAATATAATGTAGTGAACTCGTGGAGTTATTCTATTTGTATGCAAATTACTGTAGTGGTTGACAAGCCAACTAGCTAATTATGATTCGAAGTGGAGAAGGAATGCTCACTTGCACAGACTCTATAAAGTTGCACCGTAATATGATTTAATCGTTGCCCTGTAATTTATATGTGTCAAAGTGACTTATGTAACACAAACTTGATAACACTGACACTTGTTGGATAGATGCCCCAGAATGCCCCAGGGGAACATAGAACACAAAAAACGCTGTAGTGATAGTGACTGACTTGCTGTTTCATGTCTAAGGGAGGAGTAATGTAACTCACTCACAATAACACGAAACTAGATATGTAACTTGCCTTGGTGGCAAGCAAATTATGCACTACTAGATTTCAGGGTAATCACAATAGGAGGTGGGGGAGTGCCCCTTGATATGCACAGAGAAATGTATGTTGGTGGGGATGCCACCAACCTTCTAGACCATTGTGGTCACACATATTAATAAAACACTTATACATTGTTATGTATAAAGCAGGGATGCTGCTTGACGTTAATTACATGGTGTACACAAGGAATGTATGTTGGTGGGAATGCCACCAACCTTCTAGACCATTGTGGTCACAGATGTACACAAAGCTTGTAGTAGCAATAATTACACATTATATTTAGCACTTGTGATAGCACTGCTTGTAATGTAATTTACTGTTGTAAATTGTGACATGGTCACTTGTAGCAAAACACTGATTGAATATAGAGTGACATGGTCACTTGTAGCACACTGATAAAATCACTTGTACAAAACACTGTAGATGTGGTACTCACTTACAGTCTCGGTGTCAGGAGAGCAATAATACAACAATCTCGCACTAACCCGAAACTTATACACTGGAAATTTGTGGGACATGATCCCGTGACATTACTGATGATGGGGCTTCATCAGTAAGACGAATGCCTTCGGACAAAACAATATAAAAATTATTAGGCATTCGGTGCCTTGGAACACAATCAAATTATGTATGTGTTTTACGTGATTCAATGTAAGGCAGGAATGCTGCAGGATGTTAATTACACTGAATTAATGATCTCCTTTGTTAATGGAGATCATACCGACGCAAGTCTGAACCTCGCGGAGTTTGGATTTTAACTAACTTAACTTGGCCCGGGAGGACGCTAGCTTGGATTTTGAGACAAAGACCATGGCTGATCAGCTGGCGTCAACTTGGTGACAGCAAGGGGGGGGGGGGGGGGGTGTCAATAAAAACAATTATATCCTAGGCAAATTAGAAAAAATCCAATCAGCTTTACCGTCTTTCGAGATTTTATTCCAACTATCGTCACTA
>Ga0123357_10011221_pt1 | contig 11470 bp, 5 predicted proteins | sample TergutEmb28metaG_FD_89873 | JGI IMG/M metagenome (GOLD analysis project Ga0123357, IMG submission 89873) | Embiratermes neotenicus P4 segment gut microbial communities from Petit-Saut dam, French Guiana - Emb289 P4 | ecosystem: Host-associated > Arthropoda: Insects > Digestive system > Gut ...
ATGTGCTCGAAACATGTAGAGGCATGAAATAAACTTATTGTAAAACAAAAATTTTGTGCATCAAGTTGGTTAATTACTGAGATAAATATACTGAGATGCACGGTCAGCAAAACGTCAAAATTTCTAAATTATGTTCCAGGCAGTATTTCTTACAGAAGATATTCGCACAATCTTTATCTTGAATTCCCGAAACCTTCTTTTATTTATAAAATCAAGAAAAATGTCTAAACGTTTTGTGTTTGAAGTAATAGGATCATAGCCGAAGGCTTCAGCAACATAAATGGTAACCTCTTCCCATGCAAGTCGCAGGAAAGACTTCATTGTCTTTTAAGGCGCTGTTTATTTGCGCAGCATGAAAGGAGGTTTTGCTTTCACGTTTTTGGGTTATCATACCAACATAAATCACTGGGAGTGGTTTAAAAGTTATTGTTAATTGTACGGACTGACAGAAATGAAGGGATTTAGCGCACGAAGTCAAAAATATACTGGGTATTTTAGGAGGAGGTGTCAATGTTAGGAGTATTACCCTTCACAAAGCTTTTGTACTTGTGGATTCAAACAGCTTTATCTCGGTAACCATTCGTAATTAGACACGTGTTCATATGAACTTTTTTTTCTTACATTGAGCGATAATGTCCCTTGTCAGAATATTGACCTTCCCTCCTGAATCAGCCTGTATTTATCTTTAGGTTGTTTTGACATAAGGACTGCATTGCAGACGTAGTTAAGATGTACACACAGGGTTGGAGTATAAATAAACTACCCTTGGGCTGAAGAGTGGCTATATATTTCCTCTAACACACGCTTGGAGTAAGTTCAGGTCCTCTTCTACCTCTTATGGCATTACAGTCCATGATGGACCTTAGCCTCTTCCAGTTTTAGAAGCTTCTCAACAATTATTTTTATGGGATGTGCTTGTCAGCCTCATGCCCTGGCCCAAATCTGCAGGACCAGGGAATCCCTTTTTGTCTGGGCCATCAAATTTGAGCTGTCTGACATGGGAGGCCCTATCAGTAGCTACGCTACCGCCAGCATAGCTCTAACGATTATATGAACACACAAGCCCCACCACTACATAAAATTATGAATACCTTCGGGGATATGTTTTGGTTACAAAGAGCAAATTGAGAAAGCGCCTTACAGTACAAGAATATTACAATAATATTCTTTCCCAATTTTGTGGTCACTCAGTTTCATAAAAAGGATACCGGATGTTAAGCGCCTATAGCTGCAACATATCTAGGGAAATAGCCGGGTCAACCTGTCTCCGGGGATCATAAATACGGAGATCTGATCTTCCAGGTTGGGTGGGAAAGGGTTGACATCTCTCCGTAAAACACCAAATACTTCGAAACCGGAAGAAAAGCTACAGAATTTGAAGTCAACGGAAAATGTATGGGCAACGTAATGAGGGAATGTATTTTGGTACATGGACTGTCAGAACAAGAGACAAAGCTGGAGTCATAAATCTCCTAATATAACAACAACAACAACAACAACAACAACAACTTATTGCGTGTAAAATAAAAATTACAACCCTACAAGAGATACGAGAGATAGGAAAATGTTGTAATGAATTTAAAGACTCGCACAATTTGCGACAGAGGAAATGGGGCGGGGGGCTACGGAATTTGCTGTAGCCTTTCAGACAGTTAAACAGTTGATAAATGACAATGTGAGTTTTAAACCTGTCTACGGGAGGATCTGTACTGTGAGAATTAAGACAAAATTCTTTACATAATTTTTTACAGTGATTAATGTCAATGCTTCTATGGATGATATGTAAAACGAAGTCAAGTAAGGGTTTTGTCAATAACTGGAAAGAGCCAATGATTCAGCACCAACCAGTGACACAAAAATTATTTTGGATAATCTGAATGCGAAAGTCGGAAAAAAATAAAACACAGGAAATTCAAGTGCACACAGTCTGCATTATCTAACAAACGGTAGTAGAAAATATTGACTTCGGAACCAGTAAAAACCTGGTGATAAGCTCAACACGTTTCCCACATCAGCACGTCGCAAAGTAACGTGGACAGCGCCAGATGACGCAAGTTTTTAATCACAGTGAACGTATCTCAATAAATAAGCACTTTGCAACTTATATATTTGAGGAAAGTCACTTTGAGGTGCCAACGTTGAGCCTGACAGATACAGGGCCCGATTTAAATAGAAATAAAACCAAAAATAAAAGTCGCTTCAAGGTAGAAGATATTCCGAGCTTGACGCATGTTGTGTCAAAGAGAATAGAAAGTTAGAAAAAATGCAATCTAAAATTTCCGACAGACTCGCGCAAAAAAGTTCCTCTTTGAGGATTCTTTTGAAGAGGCGCGGAAGAGAATAAAGACTAATGTTGTCACAACGGTCAAAGAGACCTTAGGTTACCCAGGAAAATATAATTGTAATCCACAGGAATTGTTTGACAGGGACTGTCTGGAAATCTTAGATTTTAAAAACAAGAAATGTGGAATATATAGAAAGAGCAACTATAAATAGGCAAAGAGCATACAAAGAAGCAAAAAATATAACAAATAAAATATGTAGGAGAAATAAGCGTGAATTTTTTAAAAACCAGCTACTTCAAATGGAAGTAGATTTTAAAACTGGCAACACAGAACAAGCTTATATGCAAGCCAGAACCCTAAAAAAAGAAGTACAAACCCATGACAGACTGTTAGAAATAATAATAGGGAAATAATTGGGGAAATAATCAGAACATTGATTCAGATACATAGACATAGGAATAGATCTGAGGGGAAGAAGTGTGAGATGGAACCACCAAACTTAGAAAAGGTCCAAGAATATGTAGAAAGTAAAAAAATAAACAAATTACCAGGAAGTGGTGTTATACCATTTAGATTATTGAAGGCAGAAGGAGGGGAACTGTAAATAATTCTGCATCAAATAATGATCACGGTACGGGAGGAAGAAAGCAAACCAGATGACTGGAAGAGAAGCAACATACGCCCCGTTTGCAAAAGGAATGATGCATTTTTATAGTAATTATGCATCTTACAAGATTTTAAATTCAATTCTGAAAATAATGTTAGATTTATTTTGTATAGCTTACTGAGAAAACGCTATGTTGGTTGCCGATTAGGAAGATCTACAGCTGTTACTTTGTATTAAGACAAACTGTAAAAAGTGTTGGAAATGTGTGGTATAAAATGAAGGTACCCACATGATATTTGTAGATTTTATAGACGTACGATTGCATACTAGATAGAATTTACAGACAGCCTTATTGATACTTGGATTACCAGTCAAACTAGTCAGTTAATAAAAGTCGCCATGACAGATACGTCTAGTCAAGTCAAAATTTAGGAGGAGCTAACGGATATAATTCTTACAACACAAAGGTTACAACAGGGTGACAGACTGGCCGCACTCATTTACTTTTCAAAACTGAAGTATGTTGTAAGACAGATTACCTTAGAGAAAAATAATAAAATATCCTACAAATCATCTACGATCGTGACATATGCTGACAATGCAATTATTATACCCAGGCACGTAGCTTTGGGTGGAGAAATTTTCGGTGATTGTATGTGTGTGAGAGAAGGACCATCAATTACAAAAATCTGGAATGATCATGGATTGTTCTGATTGAACGATACTGAGATGAATATAGAAAAGAGTAAAAAAAAAGACAGAGAATAAGACATATCCTAATAATGAACTCTACAAACTGTATAATAAGCCACGCATATCTGTTGGTGATACGTTGAAACGGTTACTGTAGGCTGGACGTTCTTAAAGCATGGATAGCAAACGCATGCCAAGGAAGATACTATGCCATACATTCGGTGGCGAAAGACCTTTAGGTAAACCTAAAAGAATATGGAGTGAGGACGTAGAGGGGGATCCCAAGATATTGGGCATAAGAAATTTGAAAAGATATGCAATGGACAGACAAGCGTGGAGAATCTGTATAGAAGAGGCCAAGGCCCGATATCAGGCTGTTGCACCGTACAAGAAGAACAAGACCAAGAAGCGGCTACAGGGTAAAGCTCGCCATTTACTTCCGCCAGAGCAGCGGTTAGCTCTACCCTCAATTGTACGGTACGGTATTTTATCTCAGAGAATATTTTGTCATATTTCACGTGTACTGAATACTTCGTGGTCACGTTGTTTCCAATACGAAACAGCAGTAACTACCAGAATAACAATAGTAGTGGCAACAACAACAACAACAACAACAACAACAACAACAACAAATTACTTAAATCAAAAATCTTTCAGTTTACATTTCCAGAAATTTTTATTGAAGAAATATTCAGATGTTGATACTGTCAGTTCTTTTACACAACTGGTCAAATACGTCACCAGTTCTATAAAAGAACGCCCTTGTCCTGTCAGCATGTAGGACAGTCCGCAGTTAGTGGATGCTATATTCTACGTAAAACAGCGATTTCTTCCATCCGAGTCACGGCAGCACACTGAAATATGTATTTCACGTACCGTTGCTGAAGGCAAGTGACACGCGCTGTAACATGCGTATAAACAATGTAAGCGTTGTAAATAATGTATCGGGCAATGAAACATGCAGCAAGCAACAGCGTAACATACTGGACAGTATTCTGATAATTGATTGCTACAGTGTTACTGAATAAAGACTAGTGTGCGTTGGCGGTGGCAGTCTTCTTCTTCTTCTTCTTCTTCTTATTGCCGATCTCAGTCGCCATGCGCTTCAAGGCGTAGGTCTCCGGGCGCTCGATTTCTCGGACTGCGGGTTCGAATCCCGCTGAGGCCATGGATATTCGTCTCTTGTGTTTGTTGTGCGTTGTGTAGGTAGCGACCTCTGCGACCAGCTGATCATTCGTTCAGAGGAGTCCTGCCAGGTGTGTGTGTGTGTGTGTATGTATGTGTGTGGTGTGTGTATGTGTGTGTGTGTGTATGTATGTGTGTGGTGTGTGTATGTGTGTGTGTGTGTGCGCGTGCGTCCGTGCATATGTGTGCGTGTGCGTGCGTGCGTGCGTGTGCGCGTTATCTAGAACTTCAACAACGAAGCGGCCTAGGACCGATCTGGGCTGTTGAGCCACATTTGTTATTGTTATTATGGTGGTGGTGGTGGTGGTTGTGGTGGTGGTGGTGATGAGAGGTGGGAGTGATAATAGGAGAGATAGGGGGAAGTGGTCGTTAAAACAGGAAGGAGGCAATTTTAAAATATATTTCCTTGCAAGACCTGAATAGGCCATAAGAATTTTTCTGTTTCGGTTGGAGAATTAGCTTCCAGAAGAAAAACTACCCAATAAATATGACTTCATCCTTAGGTAAGAATCTGCAGTTGCAGAGAAAATACTGTATTTCGAAGATGCTTGATTTCAATTTAAGGGAAATGTGGTACAGTTTGGTTCTTCCAACATACGACACTGTAACGACCTCGTAGGTCATAAACTTTGTGCCAACGAGAAAGTGAATTGCCCAGAAATTTAGTGAGAGTGTCTAGATTGATTTGGGAACTTCGGATCCTTAATTCTTTACGGATTTTTTATTTTCTCTGCTTCCAGTAAACATATAGAAAACTGTCAAGAAATTTAGATTTGGTCCAATTTTGGCCATGATAATTCTTCCTTAAGTTTTGAAAGGAAAGTCGTATGGAAAACTTTATAAAATCTTTAGGTCCCCATTGTTGGTGTAAATTTGGCAAGGTTTTTTTTAGAACAAATTCTCTGTTGCTATGACATCCATATCCTGTCAGGAGAGGGACAAACGTATTTCTCAGGAAACTTGTGTAGTGTAGATATTAGCGTTCATTAATACCTCCATGAGCGTGAGGCATGTGTATAGAGAAACGTGAAAATGTGCACCAAACTGTGACTTTGTACGTGCTGTGGGTCAGCAAAGGCAAGCTGTGGATTTTGTGAAGGCCAAATTCTAAATTTTTTTTTTCTGAAATTCTCCTTCCACACGGAAGTTTAGCTGGGATTAAAAACATGAGGCATTCCCAATATCCGGGTTTTCTTCAGTTTGCAGTCCACAATCGTTTTCATCAGTTTTACCTTTCGCTTTTGCGTTCTTCGATAACTGCTGCCTCAAACTTTGTATGAAAACGACATGTTTTTTTTTTCTTGCATTACACTTTTAGAGCGCTGCTTGCCGTGGTAAAAGTCGAGTACTTTGTATCGGACTTCTTATTATTGACCCCACTCTTTCATTAATAACATTTCTTCAGTATAGTGCTACTTTACGTCCCTTTGCACATTAATTACGTACACATTTGCGTTTTTTCAAACTGAAAACGTGGTAAATATTATTACACGATGGTGCAATACAAACCAGAAATTCCTAATGATACGCAAAAAGCCGTCAAAAGAACAAAATTATTTACGACAAATACCCCTCTTGTCGACCGTGCACGACGCTCTCTTGAAACTGAGTTTTGCTTAGTCAAAAGTACTCGCGTACACCTGATGTGTGTGAAAGTTTCCTGTTATTATTTTCAGTAAGAAAGATTTATTTTCCTAATAGCAGGTACATTAATTACTTATCATTGACCTATGTGACCAATAAAAATAAAATATTACAATTACATTATAAACACTATAAGTACTACAAACAACATTCAAGGTAAATATAAAGTCCTAATATTAAGAAGTAGTCACGAAAATAGTAATAGAAAAGAAGCAAAGTCAGTTTTCCATAATTTTTATCCTGGGATCCCAGTATCGCTCACACTCTGGCCTATTAAACAGTGCGGTACATTGTCCTAAATGGTTTTTGTCCATGGGTTCGCGGAGGCTGCTTAGCATGCAGTAGGGGTCGGGGCGGATTCCAGTGCGGTGAAGGTGTGTACCCAGACAGTAATCATACCCAACGCACAATCGAAATTCTGCAACTACATTTCTACTTGGCCAGCCTGGTATTTTGGTTATTTCTTGCTCCTGTGGTGTTTGGGATAACTTTGTCTCTAGTTCTTGTCTGTGTACACTTTGGAACTCCTGTTTTAAGTGTAGTTTAATAGAACGGTAAGATGTTTCTCTAATATATATTTGCGTAATTTTGGCACCCTTTTTGGTCAGTGCGTCGGCATGTTCATCCCCTACGATTTGGCAGTGTCCTGGTATCCACTGCAGTGCAATTTGTTTGTTTTGCCGTAAGTTGTCATATTAGGGCCCGGCAGTCTCTGGCTTCTGTTGATATCACAGTTACTGTTGATCCCGCAGATAGTAATTGCGGCCTTTGAGTCGGAAAAGATAACAGCTCTTTCAAATTTGTTCTGGTGTAGGTTCAGCAGACGTAGTGCAGTGCGTATGGCTTCAATTTCTCCATCAAAGGCAGTCGAGTGCTGTCCCAGTGTCATATAGGAGGAGAAAAATTCACAGTAAATGCCAGCACCAGCATTTATGTATCCATTCATTTGAGAGCCACCTTTGAAAATATGCAACCACTTGTCAACAGGGTACCTGGTGTTCATTGTTTCCAGAGCCAGGTGCCTAAGTGTGTCTGTTCCTATTTCTCCCTTTACTATGCTCTGTCGCAGGTGTAGGTAGCATTTAAATTACGTAGTTCACTCACCAACAAATGCAGTGTTTATTAACGTGTTTAAAAGTTTTAAATTTACATTAAAATACACAACAACATCACTCCTACATGTTTCGTTCTGTAATTACCATCATCAGGGAGCTTTATCTATACCTAACTAAAGTTATATTTATGTTAAAACACTCGGTAAAATAGTTTTACCTAATTTATATAACGACGTAATTTTACCGAGTATTTTGCCATAAATATAACTTCAGTCAGGTACAGATAAAGCTCCCTGATGATGGTCATTAAAGACCGAAACATGTAGGAGAGATACGAGATACGAGAGATACACGTATTATTGTGTGTTTTAATGTAAATTTAAAACTCTTAAGCAAGTTAATAAATAGTGCATTTGTTGATGAGTGAACTACGTAGATTTCAAAATGCACGGTGCAACATTAAACATTAGCATTCAACTTGCTTGACGTCGAATGCTACCTACACCTGCAACAAAACATAGTAAAGTGAGAAATAGGAACAGACACACTTAGGCACCTGGTTTTGGAAACAATGAATTTACGTTAAATACAAAGTAGTTGTATGGTATGACAATTACCCTGCACACTTGGATTGATGTCTATTTTTTCTCTCCATATTCTCATTACGGTTATTAGAAGTATGTTTTCGATGCTCTCAGGTACATATTGCAGGGAATTTACCTGGGAGATTAGCTCTGGAAATAATGGCACAACAATGATAAAAGTACTATGTAATTGTCGAACCCAAAGGATCAAAAAGTCTGACGTCAGCAGTTACTCAGGGCTCTACAACCAGCCCCATTAAGGTCTTATACGTAAATGTCATTTCCTCATCTTTGTAATCTAGAAATGTATTGATGATCTTCACAACTATAAGACAGTAAGTTATTTGAAAGTACTCTGAAGAAGACACGTGAAAAGCATATAAGAGATGCAATAAAAATATGAAAGAAAATACAGATGAGGCGAAAAAATATCTGATTGTACATCATAACGCTTGAAAGAGCCTAGCCTTTATATGAGAATAATTTAACACCTTAATTAACAATTAACAGTGAACAGATTACATTTAATGGCTAATTACTTAGCAATTACGCTAATCGTAACGATCTTTAGCCACTGTTCCACTTTCACAGGCAATATCAACCTGGTTTTATGTGCGACTACGGCAAGCACGAAGTTCCGTATGTTGTGAAACATTCCAGGAGAGGCGACAAAACCACACAGCTACATATCTACAGAACACCTGCTTGCTTCCACATTTCAGTGCACTAATCCTTTTGAAAATAAAAACACATTCCTGGCATCCTGCGCCTCAGTGTAATATTATTAACTTCAAAAGTAATTTATGAAGGTTTGTTACGTGGTTTACGAATTGTGTTCACGAGGCGAAACATTTGAACTGTGCTCTGTGCCATTATTTTCGAGAGAGGTCTGCGAAAGTTTTACATTAGCCTCTCACTACATTTTTACTGTAATCACAACGCTTATTTGCTCACAAAATGTAGACAATACCGAATTTATTCGCCAGTTATTCATCTGCTTCATGAATGCTCTGCTTCTTTCGACAGGTGTCGTCTAGCTGTAACTGTTCATCAGTTTCTTGATTGATGAGACAAATTAAATAATATATAATTAAGAATTCACATCATTACAGCTAAAGCAGCATTGTAATTTGGAAGTGAAGCCTGGATACTGAAGAAAAGAGAGGAACAACTTTTAGAAGCAACGCAGATGAAGTTTTTGAGACACTTACGTGGAATAAAAAACTAGAGTAAGAAAATAATCAATGCATTAGGGAAAAAACGGGAGCACAGAACATGGTAAAGGAAATAAAATAGTACCAGGAAAAGTGGCTACAACACGTACAGAGGATGGACACAAATAGAATACCAAAACAAGCACTACAATATCAGCCGAAAAGACGAAGGAACATTGGACGACCGTGGAAGAGATGGAGGGACCAATTTCATCTTGATAAAGGAACAGGAAACACGCCTAAACCTTCATGAACATGATGATGATGATGATTTTGATATGTGACCATATATATGAGCACCATGAAGGATATATTTCTCTACCTCGCTAACGGGAAAGAAGCGTGTTATTTTAGCAGCAAAACTAAATTCAAAATTCACTGACATTTTAAATGTTGTGGCATCCCCCCTCCCCCTTACAAGACACAGAAACAGCACTAAGCAGATAATCAGGAACGTCGGACTTCATTTCTGAAATGTGTCAATTAAATGCCAATTGAAATTTTATACAACATGTGATGTGGTCTGATCATGGGCACAGGCGAGATTCGAACACGACCTACGCACAGAACAGAGATTGAAACCTTCCCGTTAACAGAAACACGGAACAAGTTTTTTATGTTTATGAATTTTATGTTTTTGGTTCCGTGCATCGCTGATCTGTATTAATAATTGTCCAACGAGATGCAACACAAAGCAGTCTATTTATTATTCTGCAAGTTCACTCCACATGTTTCGGGTGTCAACCACACCCATCGTCAGGAGTACACAAAACTGTAACTACAGCCTCCGGTACTTGTGCAGCTGCTTCCCTCCAACGTGGCCAACTTGGCCACTTTGGAGAGAGATAGCTGCACAAAAAATATGATCATTACCGGGGGATGTAGTTACAGTTTTGTGTACTCCTGGTGATGGGTGTGATTGACACCCGAAACATGTGGAGTGAACTTGCAGAATAATAAATAGACTGCTTTGTGTTGCATCTCGTTGGACAATTATTAAAATGGAACAAGTCTGCACGTAACGTGTCTTTAAAATTATCCGATACGAAAGAAAATTGAAAGATCTCGACAGATTTTTTAAAGTTCGCTAATGTGGTGTGTGTTGAAGAAATTTTAGGTTGTTAGGAGGCAAACTTGATAGGCATTCCGCAGGGTTGCAGGCATTGCAAAAAGAAGTAGGCTGGATTAAGGAAATTTCATGACTATGCTGCAGATATTCGCAGGCCCATTGATTAAATGTAAAGGATTGGATGACCTAACCCCCATCGGCCTTACATAAACATGTTTATATGCATTGTTTTGCTATATATAAATTATTGTTATTCTGTTTACCTTTGGTCTCTGTATAGGTACCAACTGCAGATATCACAAGCTGACGATACTCCTCAAACTAGACCCCACTGTTTTATATAAAACTGTTTTGTTTCATTCTATGGGACATGAACGTTTAACGGGGTCTGTTTCTCTCTAAATGCAGCTATCAAATTGCAATAGCCTATAGCACGATAACAAAGATAGTTATGGGCGAGGCATTTATGTGTCCACCAATGAGGTTTATTTCATATCGAGACTGCATGCATAAGTGGCCTGAAGAAAGATAAAAGTTTAGAAAATATTGGCTTGTGATCCTGAAGTGTCTGAATCGAATATCTCTGTAGCAAATGATATCCTAATTTAGAAGTCATATCAGAACGACACAGCAAAATGTACCACTGCTGCTTCCTACAGAATGGTTTTCAGCGTCGCCACACACACACACACACACACACACAAAAAAAAACACACACACATATATATACACACACACACTACCCACACATACACAAAAATACACACAAACACACATATACACACACACACACTACACACACAGATACACTACACTACACACACACACACATATACACACACACTACACACACACATACACCACACTACACAAACACACACACATACACCACACTACACACACACACACCACACTACACATACACACACATACCACACTACACACACACACACACTCACACACACACACACCACACACTACACACACACACCACACACTACACACACACACACATATATACACACACTACACACACACATACACCACACTACACAAACACACACACATAAACCACACTACACACACACACCACACTACACATACACACACATACCACACTACACACACACACTA